>Ga0209345_10000133_pt1 | contig 102518 bp, 101 predicted proteins | sample Cruoilmetagenom7_FD_187294 | JGI IMG/M metagenome (GOLD analysis project Ga0209345, IMG submission 187294) | Oil polluted marine microbial communities from Coal Oil Point, Santa Barbara, California, USA - Sample 7 (SPAdes) (version 2) | ecosystem: Environmental > Aquatic > Marine > Oil seeps ... | reverse complement strand
CCGATCTTGCGGCGACTGGTAGGTCAGCCGGCGTTCGGCAGGCACGAGGGGCCCGCGGATCTTATCCATCAGCTGACCCAGATGCGGCGTCTCGATCAGATCGAGACGGCCGGACCGGTCCTTGGCGGGGTAGCCCCAAGGGTTCAGAGTTTGACAAACGAAGCCGCGTTGCAGCTGATCACCGTCGCCCTTGATTTCGGCCATGGTGATGACCTGATCGACGATGCCCGGCAGTTCGAGCCCGGTCTTGCTGCCATCGATCTGCGGCACGAAGACCTTGCGATTGAAGTCGTCGAGCTTCTCGTCGAGGATACCGACGAACCAGATGTTCTTGCCGCGGGTGTGCTGCAGGTGGGTCAGCCAGGCGATCATCTCACGGCCATGCAGGCCATAGGCGCCGCGCACATCGGGCTTACCGGTTTTTTCCGAATGGGCTTCGGGCTGGCCCTTGCACCACTGAAAGCAGAGCCGTCCGGCCACGGTGATCGAGTCAATAAACACCGTGTCGTACTTGTCGAGCGCCGCAGGGTCGCCGAACTTCTGGCCGACGGCGGCATAATGGGCGGCGCTGTACACCTGATCATCTCGAAGCGCCGGGTTCGGCCCGCCGATGAAAACCGCGAAATCCCGGCATTCCGTCCAGGTGCGCGGCCGGATCGCATCGACCGCAAGTCCCTCGATGGCCAGATCACCGGCTTCAAGATCAAAGAACAAGGTGGTTGAGTTCCGTAGCGTCCAAAGCAGGCTGGTTTTCCCAATGCCAGAAGGGCCGAAAATGACGCCTTTGATGCCACGGGATTCCGCCATGCGCTGATCGGCGGTGATGATGGGGAGCGTGCCAATCATGACAGCACCTCACCGTCAGGACCGGACAACCCGTTCTGGGTCAAGATCGCTTCGAGGCAGTCGCCAAACCGCCATGTCGGGTTTTCAGCCCAAAACTGATCTGCCTGACGCAATGCTTCACGCCACTCGCGCAATGCGGCGCTATCGTTGGCGATCTGCTGGTGGCGGATCTCGATGGCCCGAGCAAATTCGGCGCGCGTCAACTGGCGTGTCGAGACAAGCGTCGTGCCCTCGAGATCCATGGCAACGGCCGCGGGCAGCGAAAACGGTAATTCCGTCTGTTCTGGTGCCGCCGCTTGCTCAGCCCGGAGTTTCAGGCGGCGAGCCCGTGTGTCGATCCGCGTGACAACGCCATCGATGCCAGCGAGATACTGACCATCTGCATCGATATCGTCCCAACGGTTGACGGCTGCCTGCCGCTTGTTGATCGCGCGACCCGCGATCACTTCGCCGACAATCTCGGTGACAACATCATTCAGTCGCATATGTCCCATTCTGGACCTCCCGTTCGTAAAGGGTGCTAAAGTCGGTGAGCCAGGCCGCCGCGCGCCGGATCGGCATGGTGTCAACGGCATGGCGAGACGCGGGTGGAACACGGCGCACCGCCTCTGCAGGGCTTGGCTGCTCATCGATGCGCTCAATGATCTCTTCGATCCGACCGCAGATCGCGCGATCCTCTTGCGTCCCAAACACCGCGATCTGGCGCGCCCGCATTTCCGGCGTCAGGGGTGGTGGGCGATCTTCCTCGAGGCGCTGGACGCTTTCCTGGATGCGCTTCAGGCGGTCTAGTGAGCGTTGCAGCCGATCCTCTGCGGCGCGCCGGACCGCAGAACGCGTTGGTTCCTCGCCCCGCTCGAGTTTGTCGTCGAGGGTACGGCGCACCCAGCCTGGCTCAGCGACCTCTGCATCTCGGATCAAGCGCGCATCGTGAATCTGGTCGCGGCGCAGACCAAGATCGGCCATGGTGACGATCGCGTTGTCGCCGCCAACACGATTTGGGCCATCGGAATGCGTTTCAACGTTGGGGTCACCAACCTTGAAATTCCGACCGCCGCCGTGTCCGGCGACGTCACCACGCTCCTGCGCCGCATCATACTCGTCGGCGAGACGCCGCTTGGCAGCGGCTTCAATTTCGAGGGCGTCAGCCTGCGCGCGGTGTGCGGCAGCCACGAGATCGTCATGGGCGGCTTTTGCGTTTTTGAGCCGCGCGGCCCGTTTGGCCACATCATAAGCCAAACCGGCGGCTTCACGGGCCTCGAGCACTTCCGCCGCTGTCTTGGCGCTGGCCAACATCGTGGCGGCACGATCAATCAAGCCGGGAAGGTTCTCACCGGCCAAGGAAATGGGGGTGAGCGCAGTCATTTCCGCGCCTCCGCCGGCTCCAAAGTCACTTTCAGCGCGCCCACTTTCACCGTGCGCGCGGGCTCGAAGCCGTCACGCCAGGCACCTGGCAACGCATTGTACTTGCGCTCCGAGATGGTCAGCTTGGTGTCGATGAACTCGGCCGGGTCCTCGCCGCTGTCGGCAATGTTCCGGGCAATCTGCGCCAGCTTTTCCTGGTTCCAGTCGACGCGCTTGGGCAAATCGGCGACCACGGTGTAGTCGCCATCGGCGAGGCGGACAGTGCCGGTGTCCTTGCCGCAGGCCCGACGCGCCTCGGCGGCACGGGTGGCATAACGCACCTCAAGGGCGGCGCTGAACCGGGCTGTCGCGGCCTTCAACTGTTTGCTCGCGTGATCAAGCTCGCCTTGAAGGACGGCCAGCAACTCGACCGGCATCTGCGCCAGATCGCCAGTCGCCATATTGAGCATTTCGTCCACGCTCGGGGTGTTTTCGGGATAAGTCATGGGGGCTCCTTTTTGGGGGATGGGTCAGGCGGCGACGGCAGCGAGCTGCGTCACGGCTTCATTGGTTCCGCGCGTCTTGGGCCGCGCGATGGCGAGATAGGAAAACAGGTCCGGTCCAAGGCGCTCTTGGACGAGGTGGACGAGTCCTTGGCCTTCGGTCCAAAAGGCCCGCTTGCCCAAGAGGGCCAGTTCCGTGCGCTCATTGTCCCCAAGCTTGGAAAGCCCCGGAAACGTATCGAGCACCAGAAACCCGCGGTGGTATTCCAGACGGTCGCCGGGCAAAGCCTGGGCCACCCAAGCGCAGAACTGGATTTCCGTCAGCGGCGCCTTCGGCCGGATTGTGGTGATGGTTGCGATGGTCATGATCTTGCTCTCCTCGCCCTGCTTCTACTCACGCGGTCTGAAAACCGTCCCAGCAGGGGCCGAGGCCGTAGGCGGTGAGAATTGGGCGAAGGCCAGAGATCCGGCGATGGAGGGTTGAGCGTTTGACAGCGCTGTGGGCGACCAGGTCAGAAACGGTGAGCTGGGATAGGGCGCGGCAGAGCTGGCGATCACCATTGCTCAGACGGGCCAGAACGCATTCGGTCGCAAGTCGTGCATGCTGCATGTCGATGTCCAAAGGGCGCTGACCGTACCAGCTCGCTAGGCCATCGTCCTCGAGCAGCAGATTTTTCAGAGGCTCGCGGCTGCCGGCCATCGGCGCATCGAGCGAAAACATCCACCCGTCCTGCGCCCGCCGCTGACGCTGGATGCGCATCGCGATACGCGATGACTGGTTGCGCAAGACGATATTGGCGAAGGCGCCAACGCTGCCGCGGCGCGCGTCAAATCCGGGCAAGCGGCAAATGAGATCGAGCAGTAGATCCTGGGAGAGATCCTCGAGGTCAGCTGGCGGCAGATGCAATTTGCGGTGCAGGCGACGTGCGGCGCGATTGGCCTCGTCGATCAGCGTGACAACGTCGGCGGCAGATAATCTGGTGGGCATGATCGGGGTCCTCGAAGCTCGATTTCTCTTGCTCCGAACTTCGCCGACCCTGGCCCGCCTTTGGTGTGTTTGTGGTGTGTGTTTGGTGTGTGAAAAGTGTGTCGCAGGCTCAGCCCACGATTTCGACCTCTTCACGGTTCAGTGCCAAGCGGTAGCCAATGCCTCGAACCAAAACGAATAATTCGTCGACCTCCGCACGCGCGAGGCCGCAGCCGATCAGCGCGTTGCGCAGATCCCGAATGATCTCTTTGGGCTCACGGCCTGTCTTGATCTCGATTTCTTGCTTCTTCAGCCGCGGGTCAGGTCCAACTGCTTGCTCGGCAAAGAGACGAACCAAGGCGAGCATCTGCGAAGGAAGGTCCAGGACCCGCCCGTCCAGTGTCACCGCTTGGCTACTGCGATGAACAATCAAACGAACCCGATGGCCGGTGGGATGGAAAGAATCGAACGACATCACTTCAACGCCGTTCCCATCCGCGCGAAGGATCTCGGCGACTTCATGAACGTCGATTTCCATGTCGCGCAGGCGGATGGCACTGGCTTGGTCAATCTCATCGAAGACCACAATCAGCGGCGTGCCCCCGGCGAGCGATTTCAAAAGCATTGAAATGCCCGGCACAAACATATCCCGGGGCGAGCGGCACAAAAAGATGCTGCGCCCCGTCGTCGCCTTGCCCATCGACCAAAGCCCGGCGGAAATCGCCACCGGCGCCCCCGTCAACTTGCCCGCCGCCGCGATGGCCGCGATCAACTGCTCTCCATCGATCCGATAGCGGATAAGGTCGTTCGGCTCGAGGATGACATCCTGACTGGGGTCGAGCGGGCAGCAGGCGACGAGCTTGCCGTCGATTTCCTGGATCATCCGCGCATCATAGCCGCAATCGCAATGCGCACAGGTGCCCCAACTGTCGATCTTGCGGTCTTCGATCAGGATGCGCGCCCTGAGCAGCTTGTTGATTTCGGCCTCGGGGAAGCGCCGCAGCAATCGGCCGGAAACTTCAGGGCGCGCGCCTGTCTTATTCAGCCGCTTCCACAACCAGATCAGGATCATGGTCTTTCTCCAACCCGTTGCGTGTTATCAGCGTGTGGATCGATTTCTCGAACCGCGTGCGGCGGAAGGCCAAGGTCCCGGGAGGTTTCAGCCGCACTGTGGACTGGGCTGGCTTCTTTTTGCCCACATAGAAAAACACACGGAACGTGATCTCGCCGAGCCGCCAGCCGTCCCGAAAATCCACCTCGCTGGTGGCAAAGTTGCGCAATGCGCCATTGGTGTCTTTGGTCACCCAGCTGCGTAGATGCCGCGAGGCCTGCGCGTCCTCATCCCATTCGAAGAGGTCAGCCGCGGCCGCGACAATGGTTACGCTGTGGATGGCGTCATCATGCCTGTGCTCGAAGGCAAAGTTGGGGCCTGCCTTGGAGATGGGATCCAGCGTGTAGAGATCACGTGCGTGATCACCGGCGAAGAAGCCGGGGCGGCCCAGCACATGGGTGGCGAAGAACTCCGCCAGTTCGACCTGCTGGGATTTCAGGACGCCGCCAATCAGAAGACGCCCCTCGGTCGCATTATAGCGCAGGGCCGCGTATTTGACCGCACGGACCGTGATGATTTCTTCACGATCGCCCGAAACCACAGGCGTCGTCTTGACCGGGGCACCATGGCTCAAGACCAAATTGAATTCGTCGTTTTCGTCATAAGGCGCCAAACGGCAATAACCGCCCTGTAGGTCCTTGGCGAAGAGCGCCGCTGCGGCGGCCTCGAACGTCACGCCAACATCGTCGGTGAAATCTGCCGGTACATCTCGCTCCGGTCCACGAAACTCGGCCATCGCGGTCGGTGCACGCAGTGCCATCTGGTCCGCAGCGACCTCGAACAGATCGTGGTGGTAGAGATAAACGTGCAGCGCGACGTGTTTGGGGTCCTGTTCTGCGGGTGCATCTGCCGTCTGCTCAGGGTCGGCAGGCTCGAACAGTGTGATCTGTTGGCGCCGCGCCGCGGACAGTATCGTCTCCAACCCATGTGACGTGCCCAATTCCGCAATTCGGTGCAGGTCAGCCACCAGCCCCTCGGACCAGTCGTTGACGGGCTGGTCGAAATACTCTGCCAGCAGACCACGATGGTCTGCCTCTTCATCATCAAAGGCGATTGGTGCCGCCCCACCAGCGAAATGGCGCTCGAAGAGCTGGCGCATGAGCATGGGATCAATGGTCTTCAGGAAACGTGGGTTCACGAACTTCTTGAGATTGCCGGCCATGGCGAATCCTTTCTGTCGGGGAAATAATGTTCATCTTATGTTCTCACGGCAACAGGTCAATCATCGCGTTGGGCGTGGGACGGTTTCCAAAAGGCGTGAGTAGAAGCTGGGCGAGAGAACGACCCGGGAAACCTCATGAAACGCCCCAACGCCCTACAACCCGACCGCATGAACGCCCAGGAACGCCGCAGCGAGCTTTGCAGCTTGCTGGCGCTTGGCCTTGTCCGGCTGCACCAAAGAGAAAGTCGGCAAAATACTGATATTTATGGAGAAAGTTCGCTACACAACTCAGCGTGTCCGAGCATTCATGCAGGTCCAAGCAGAAAGGAAGCAACATGAACGCTCTAAACTCAGCATTGCACACGGATGCCCTACGCCGTCCATTTAAACGCCCCAACGCACTGCACCCAGACCACATGACTGCCCAAGAACGTCAGGCTGAGATTTGCAGTCTGCTCGCGCTAGCCATCGCGCGGCCAAATATGCGCGCTCGCGAAAATCCGGCTGAAAACGGTGGAAATGAACGCTGGCGGATCGAGGCACAGCCACGCCGTCTTGCCCCTCGAAATCGAAAGCAGCTCTCATGAAGGAACATGATCAAATTCCTGCGCGCATCGCAGCGTTGAAAACCACCCCAACTACAGAGTTGAAGAAACAATGGCGGGAGCTGTTTGACCACGAACCACCCCCCTTCAACCGCCGCTACCTCGAGAGCCGTTTGGCCTATCGCATCCAGGAATTGGCCTTTGGCGGGTTAAAGCCTGAGACGGCTCGTTATCTTGAGAAGCTCGGCGAAGATCTGGACGGCGGTGATCCATCGCGGCGGCGCATCCGTGTGGACAATGTGCCCATCACGGGCACGCGCTTGCTTCGTGAGTGGCAAGGCGTCGAGCACGTCGTCACCGTAACCAATGAGGGCTTCGAATGGCAGGGGCGACCCTACAAATCGCTCTCCGCAATTGCCCGCGCCATCACAGGCACACGCTGGAATGGCTGGGTATTCTTTGGCTTGAAAAATTACAGGAGGCGGACATGAACAAACCGATCCTGCGCAAACTGCGTTGCGCCGTTTATACACGAAAATCCAGCGAGGAAGGTCTCGAGCAGGAATTCAACTCGCTCCATGCCCAACGCGAAGCGTGCGAAGCTTACATCGCGAGCCAACGCTCCGAGGGTTGGGTGGTGCTCCGCGAACAATATGACGACGGCGGCGTCTCCGGCGGCACACTGGAGCGCCCAGGCCTCAAAGCTCTGATGCAAGATATCGAGGACGGCCTGGTCGACGTGGTCGTGGTCTACAAGATCGACCGTCTCAGCCGCTCGCTGGCGGATTTTGCCAAGCTGGTTGAGGTATTCGACCGGACCGGCGTCACCTTTGTGTCCGTCACCCAGCAGTTCAACACGACGACCTCGATGGGGCGGCTGACACTGAACATCCTACTCAGCTTCGCCCAGTTCGAGCGTGAAGTGACCGCCGAACGAATCCGTGACAAGTTTGCCGCCAGCCGCAAGAAGGGAATCTGGATGGGCGGTGTGCCGCCCTACGGTTACCGCGTCGAAAATCGAAAGCTGATCATCGATGAGGAAAAGGCCGAGCATGTCCGTTGGATTTTCGCCCGGTTCCTTGAAATCGGGTCTGCCACAGAGCTTGCGCGGCAACTCGATCGGCGCAGACTGCGAACCCCCAACGGAAACAGGATGGACAAGAAGTATCTGTATCGGCTGCTTAAAAATCGCGCCTATATCGGCGAGGCCGTGCACAAAGGTGAGAGCTACCCGGGAGAGCATGAGTCGATCCTTGAGCAGGACACATGGGACAAGGTCCATACGATCCTACAGGAAAGCCCTCGCACGCGTGCGAACAAGACGCGGGCAAACACACCAGCGCTTCTGAAAGGCTTGCTCTACGGCCCCGATGGGGCGGCGTTCTCTCCGACCCACACGCGTCGGCGTGGTAAGCTTTATCGATACTACGTTAGTCAGACCGTATTGAAGCATGGTGCAGGATCTTGCCCGATCGGCCGAGTGCCCGCCGGAGAAATCGAAAGCGCCGTCATTGAACAACTGAGGGTTGTGTTCCGCCAACCGGAAATCGTAGCAGGCACATGGAAAGCGGCCTGCGAACAGTCCAGCGAGATTTCTGAGGCTGACGCGCGCAGCGCACTCTTGCAACTCGACCCACTTTGGGACGAACTGTTCCCAGGCGAACAGGCGCGCATTTTGGGGCTGATGGTCGAACGCGTCGATATCGAGGAAGCCGGCATCAACGTGCGGCTCAGAGTGGATGGGTTGACGAACCTTGCCCGCGAAATGCCCGTCAACCACGCGGAGGCAGCGGAATGACCAGAAACGCCTCCAATCCCAATACCATAACTGTCAGGGTCCCGTTTCGCGTTGTAAAACGCGGCGGGCGCAAAGAAGTCCAACTCCCAGAAGGCGCCTCAATCCCGAGGAGAACAGACAATACGCTCGTCAAAGCCCTTGCCCGCGCATTCCGTTGGAAACGGATGATCGAGTCCGGCGAGTTCGCATCGATTTCTGAACTTGCCGCAAAGGAGGGGATCGCCTTTACCTACATGGCACGTTTGATGCGGTTGTCATTACTGGCGCCAGATATGGTCGATGCCATCGTTGACGGTCGACAGCCAGCGAACGTCACGCTTGCAAATCTGATGGATCCATTCCCGCTGGAATGGAAGGAACAACGAATGGCGCTAACCCAAGAGCGAGGCGAGAGCCGCAACGCTCATCTGTAAGGCGTCGAGGACTGGACGGCCTGGCCTTCAAAGGTCGGGTTACTCAGCCTGTTCGGGTCATCTTTTTGCAAACATTGCGGCAAGAGCGTCTCTGGCTCGAGCTAAGCCTTCATCGGTCAAGGTGAGCGATTTTGCCTTACCGCTCGGATCGTGGATCAGCCCCTTCGCATGAAGACGATCCGTTATTTCCCAGTCGATCCCTTTCCAAACACGATTCACGTCATGTAGCGTCAAGCTGAGTATGGCGAGCGCCGCATCGTCAAGCCGATCGGTATCGAGTTCAAATTCTGCCATTTTGGACCTCCGTTCACCTCAAAATGGTCAAAAACACAAGGTTTCTCAATCTGGCCGCCGAAATGCGGTGCCATCCGCTACAGAGAAATGTTCGATCTCCGTTCCATGGAAAAACAAATCTCTGGCGTCGAAGTGCTTAGCGGAGAACGAAAATTGTTAAACATTTACGAATAGTTAACGGCCTTACACCTTGTCGGGCCGGTCGAGAGGTGCAGAGAAAATGGGGCTGGAGAGAGCACTATCCATCACGGCGCGGGCCGAAGCAGTGCAGAGCACCGCGGCCATAACCCTCTAAAATAACGGAAAATTCTGGCTACGATTGTGGGCAGAGAAATGTTTGCCCAAGGTAGGTGGCGGAGGAGGTGGGATTCGAACCCACGGTAGACTTTCACCTACGTCGGTTTTCAAGACCGGTGCATTCGACCACTCTGCCACTCCTCCGCGTCGGGATGATTTAGCTGGCTGGAATTGATTCTGGAAGTGGTGTCTGCTTGGCAGGTCATGTAATGCCTCACCCCCGTCGCATTATCAAACTCCTCATCCAGGCAATCGCGCAGACCTTCTGCAACCTCGACAGGAGGGAACAGACCTTGATGGTCAGATCGGTACTCTGGCGCAGTGATCTACCGCCTGCGCGATGTCGTGGATGTCGATGTAGTCGCCGAACACCGGAGGGTGTTGGCCCCGGCCCGGTCAACTGGAGTGCCGATGAAAGCGAAATAGACTCCATTCGGGAGCGCCGCTATCAGATGACGAGCCAGCCCGTGCCAGACTGCGCCAGCCTTAATCTCCACGCCCTGAAACACATGCAGAGCGAGTTGACTGAGGATTACCGCGACATGATCCATGCCGCAGCCGAAATCGAAAACCGCCGCAAAGCCTTCCTTCGTAAATGACGGCTGAACTGCCGCGCCGTCGCCGACAGCCTGGACGACGCCGGAGGCCGGCTATTCACCTTCACGCGCCCGGGCCTATCGCAGTGGAAATCGGCCAGAACCACCAAGGCAATCAAACATCTGAGCGAGGAATTCCGCCGCCGCATCAAGACCCATACCGTGCTGCCCTGCGCCGAAACCGTGCGGATGCTCCTCTGGGCGCTGATGACATCGGGCCAGATCCAAATGCGCAAAGTGGACGGTTGGGAAACCTTGGCTCACCCGCTCGCCCGATCAACATTGACCTCCCGGCCTGATCAGGCCCAATTACCCATACCCGGAGAACGCCGCCGGAGAATTTCCACCAGCTTCGAGACACGACGGGGGCTCAGCCCCGCAAACTCTCGTTCCGAATGGGAGACCAGCAGGGGACAGGGCAGGTCACGTCGCAGCGCTCTCCAGAAATTCCTTTTTCAGGCACTACATCCTCATGAGAGCCCAACCGCGACACAAACGGCCACGTCTTCGCGACGACATTTCAGCAAGCCAAACCGCTCCCCTACCCCCCCACACGCGGGAATTTTTGCCGATCCCGCGCGCCAGCCTTTTCACGCGGCACGCCACGCGCTAGACTGCGCGAAAACAACGGGCAGGGTCGGAAATCCGACCGCGCGGGGGACCGCGCCGACAAAGGGGCGAGAGATGGCAATCGGTCACATGAATTCCGGCGGACACGCGCGGCGGCTTGCGATGGCCGTCTCGGCAATCGCCTTGCTGGCAGGTTGCGCCGAAGACGGCACGCAATTGTTCAAGCCTGCATCAGACACCACTGTCGTGACGTCCGGCGGGTCGACGCGCCTGGTGGAACGCGATGTCGAGGCGCCCGAGGTCTTCCAGGCGACGGAGGCCGGGCTTTGGGATGGACGTCCCTCGCTCGGTGGCGTTTGGGTGGCGCATCCGGACGTGACAGAGCCGGAGCGCGTTCTGATCCGCAACACCTCCAACGCGAAATTTGTCATCGGCGCATTGTTCAAGCCGTCGCTGGAACGGCCCGGTCCACGCTTTCAGGTCTCCTCCGACGCAGCGGACGCCCTTGGGATGCTGGCCGGGCAGCCGACCAACCTCAACGTGACCGCGCTGCGCCGCGAAGAGGTGCCCGGCGCCAAGACCGAGCCTGAGCCCCCCGCAGAAACACCCGTGTCCGCCGCAGCGATGCCCGCGCCCGAAGAGGTGGAGACCGCGACGCTCGATCCGGTCGCCGGTGCCGCCACGGCCATTGCCCGCGCCGAGGGTGCCGCACCTGCCGCCAATCTTCCGGTCGCGGCGGCAGAAATCGCGACCCCTGCGCCGAAAAAACGCCGCTGGTTCTGGCAGAAAAAGGAAGAGGAGGTCGCGCCCGTGGCGGTCGCCGAGGCCCCCGTGCCCTCCCCTGCCCCGGCAGCAGTGCCCCGGGCATCGCCCACCGCCCCGGTCGCCAACTCTCCCAAACCGGTGTCAAAGCTCGACCGGCCCTATCTCCAGATCGGCATCTTCAGCGTTGAGGAAAATGCCCGCAATACGGCAGTGGCGATGCGCCAGACCGGGATCATCCCCGCAGTGCTCAAGCAGTCGTCGCGTGGCAAGACTTTCTGGCGGGTCATCGTCGGCCCCGCCACGACAGCCAGCGAGCGCGCCGAATTGTTGAATAAGATCAAGGCCGCAGGTTTCACAGACGCCTACGCCGTCACGAATTGACGCCATCCTATGTGGTCAGGCAAAGCGCCTGAAGGAGGAAACATGACCCTTTTCATTCGCCGGCGCGCCCTGACCGCGACCCGCCGGATCGCCCGCCGGTTTCGCGCAGCCACGGTCGTCCTCGGGCTATGCCTGTCCGCAACCCTGCCGCTCGGTGGGCAAGCGCAGGCATTTGACACACAGGCGACCGCAGCCTACGTCGTCGATCTGACCACACGGACCGTCCTGCTGGAAAAGAACGCGGATATGCCGCTACCCCCGGCCTCCATGTCCAAACTGATGACCCTCTACGTCGCATTCGAGGCGATCCGCGACGGACGGTTGCAACTGGATGAACGCCTGCCGGTCTCGGCCCACGCGATGAGCTATGGCGGCTCCACCATGTTTCTCGACACCACCGACCGGGTGAAGGTCGAGGACCTGCTGCGCGGGATCATCGTGTTGTCGGGCAATGACGCCTGCGTCGTGCTCGCCGAGGCGCTGTCGCCGGACGGCACCGAGGCCGGGTTCGCGCGATACATGACCCAGCGTGCGCAGAACATGGGCATGACGAACTCGACATTCACCAATTCGAACGGCTGGCCCGCAGCGGGTCATCGCATGTCGATGCGCGACCTTGCGCTGCTGGCCACAAACCTCATCGAGGATTTCCCGAACTTCTACCCGCTGTTTTCCGAGGAAACCTTTGCCTTTGATGGCCGCGCGCCGCAAAACAGCGCCAACCGGAACCCCCTTCTCGGGCTCGGTGTCGGCGCAGACGGTCTGAAAACCGGGCACACAAGCGAGGCTGGCTATGGTCTTGTCGGGTCGGCCAAGCAGGACGATCGCCGCGTGGTTTTTGTCTTGTCAGGTTTGTCCACGGCCGCCGCGCGGGCGCAGGAATCCGAGGCCATCGTCAATTGGGCCTTCCGCCAGTTCACCGAGAAATCGCTGTTGAAGGCTGGCGAAACCGTCATCAAGGCCGACGTCCATATGGGTGACGCGCCGACCGTCTCGCTGACCACCGCGAATGATCTGACCGCACTGATCCCCGTCCTTTTCGCCAAGGAAGTACCGGCAGAGGTCGTCTATAACGGGCCTATCAGCGCGCCGATCACAAGGGGCGATGAGTTGGCCGAACTGATCCTCTCTCCCGAAGGGCTGCCCGAGACCCGCGTGCCGCTGGTCGCGGGAGAGTCGGTAAACAAGGGCGGCTTCATGGTGACGATCACCACCGCGCTTGATCGTCTGCTGACCGATATCGGCGGCAACCGGTTCGACGCAGCGCGCGAGGATGCGACACCGGTGGAAGAAGCCTCTTGAGCCAACCGCCGGAGGACGGAGGGATCGCAACCTCCGGTTCAGGTCTTTTCCTGAGCTTTGAGGGTATCGACGGGTCGGGCAAGTCCACGCAGGCACGCCTGCTGGCCGACGCTTTGCGCCAGGAAGGCCACGCCGTCGTGCTGACCCGCGAACCGGGCGGCAGTCCGGGGGCCGAGGAAATCCGCGCCCTCGTGCTACAGGGCGACCCTGACCGCTGGTCTGCGGAAACCGAAATCCTGTTGTTCACCGCGGCGCGGCGCGATCATCTGGAACGCACGATCCGACCGGCGCTCAACCGGGGTGCGGTGGTGATCTGCGACCGCTTTGCCGACAGCACCCGGATGTATCAGGGCCTGTCACGCGGCGATCTGCGCGAGGTCGTCGACCAATTGCACGATCTCATGATCGGGGTGGAGCCTGACGTGACCTTGTTGATTGACATGGACCCTGAAATCGGGCTGGCGCGCGCCAAGTCGCGCCGCGGCATCGAGGAACGGTTCGAGGATTTCGGCGCGGACCTGCAACGAAAGATGCGCGCCGGGTTTCTCGACCTCGCGCGGGATGACCCGTCACGCGTCCGGGTGATCGACGGTGCGCGTGAGCCCGAGATCGTCGCCTCTGACGTTCTGGCGGTCGCGCGATCGGCACTGCGCAAGAGAACCGGGGCCAGGAGCGTCGAGAAATGAGTGACGTCCTCCCCCCCGATCAGGTCGAAGGTGCGCCGCACCCGCGAGAGACGCCGCATCTGTTCGGACACGAGACTGCAGAGGCGGCGTTTCTGGAGGCCTACAATTCGGGGCGGCTGCATCACGGCTGGCTCATCACCGGGCCGCGCGGCGTGGGCAAGGCGACGCTGGCCTGGCGGATCGCGCGGTTTCTGATCGCAACGCCGCCAGCCGAGGATGACGGGCTATTCGGAGCCCCGCCAAGCCCCGAGACAATGGATATCGACGACGCGCACCCGGTCGCCCGCCGGATGCTGGCCGACTCCGAACCGGGGCTCTTTGTACTGCGACGGGGCGGCGCGGGCACCACGGATCGCGATCGCGAGAAGAACGCGCTGGCTGGCAAATTTTCCAAAGTAATCCGGGTGGATGACGCCCGCCCGATGAAAACATTCTTTTCACTGTCCTCCATTGATGGCGGCAGGCGCGTGGTGATCATCGACGCGGCGGACGACCTCAACCCGAACGCCGCCAACGCGATCCTCAAGCTGTTGGAGGAACCGCCTGCCCGCACCACCCTGCTGCTCGTGGCCCATCAGCCCGCCGCCTTGCTGCCGACGATCCGCTCGCGGTGTCGTGAATTGCGCCTGCCCCCCCTGCCCCCGGATGCGATCGAGGCCGCCCTGGCACAGGCCGACATCTCGACCCGCGGCGGTGGCGCAGCACTGGCGGAACTGGCCGGCGGATCGGTCGGCTCGGCGGTGCGCATGACCACGCTCAAGGGGCTGGAGCTATACGCCGATCTCATCGCGCTTCTCGAAACGATGCCGCGTTTTAACGCTGCGCGCGCGCAGGCCCTTGCGGATGTGGCGGCGACGCGTGGCGGCGAGGATCGGCGCGCCTTGCTGGTGCATCTGATCGACCTCATGCTGATGCGGTTGGCCCGCACCGGCGCGACGGGACGCCCGCCGCAAGTCGAGGCAGCACCGGGCGAGGCGCAGGTCCTCGCACGGCTCGCGCCGAGCCCTGCCGCAGGGCGCGCCTGGGCGCAGGCGGCAGAGGAGATCGGCGCAAGGCTTCGTCACGGCGAGGCGGTCAACCTTGACCCTGCCGCGTTGATCCTTGATACCGTGTTCAAACTTCAAAGTATTGCGGGCGGTCGGGCCGCCTGATTTCAGGGCCGTATGACCTCCGACTCCATTCAGATCACCGACAGCCATTGCCACCTCGATTTCCCGGATTTCGACGAAGAGCGTGACGCCGTCATCGCCCGCGCCATCGATGCGGGGGTGACCCGCATGGTCACGATCTGCACCAAGCTGGCGAGCCTGCCCAAGGTGCAGGCGATTTCAGAGGCGCATAATGGGGTCTTTCATACCTTTGGCGTTCACCCGATGTCCGCGGCGGAGCATGAGCCGGTGACAGTCGAGCAGCTCGTCGAGCTCTCAACGCACCCGAAGTTCGTCGGTATCGGCGAAGCCGGGCTCGACTACCACTACACCGCCGAAAGCGCGCAGATTCAGAAGGACTCGCTGCGGGTGCATTGCGCGGCGGCGGCCGAAACCGGGCTGCCTTTGATCATCCATGCGCGCGCGGCGGATGACGACATGGCGCGCATTTTGGCCGAGGAACATGCCAACGCGACGTTCTCCTGCGTCATGCATTGCTTTTCGTCCTCGCCCGAACTTGCCCGTGCGGCGCTGGACCTCGGGTTCTACCTGTCAATGTCGGGCATTGCGGCCTTTCCGAAATCGCAGGCGCTGCGCGATATCTTTGCCGCTGCGCCGTTGGACCGCGTCCTTGTGGAAACCGATAGCCCCTACCTCGCCCCGCCGCCCTATCGCGGTAAGCGCAACGAACCGGGCTACACCGTGCACACCGCCAAGGTCGGTGCCGAGCTCTTTGACCTCGCCTACGCCGACTTCGCAGCGGCCACCCAAGCCAACTTTGACCGGCTGTTCGCCAAAGCCGCCGCGTGGTCCGCATGATGGGAGAGTTGCGCTTCACCATACTGGGCTGCGGATCCTCGGGCGGGGTGCCGCGCCTTGGCGGCCATTGGGGCGCTTGCGATCCTGAAAACCCTCGTAACGCCCGCCGTCGCTGCGCCATGCTAGTCGAACAGACCGGCGAGGGCGGCACTACGCGCGTGTTGATCGACACCGGACCGGATATGCGCTCGCAACTACTGGACGCCGGTGTGGGCAAGCTTGACGGCGTCGTCTACACCCACTCCCACGCTGATCACGTGCACGGGTTGGACGATCTGCGCATGATCGTCTTCAACATGCGTCAACGCCTGACCGTCTGGGCGGATGGCGATACGCAGAACGCACTTTATGACCGGTTTGCCTATGCCTTCGTGCAACCCGAAGGGTCGCCCTATCCGCCGATCCTGAGGATGAAGACCATCGACGGCCCGTTCATCATCGACGGTGAGGGCGGGGCGATCACCTTCACGCCATTCAGCGTCAACCACGGCTCTATCGACGCGCTCGGATTCAGGGTCCGTGATCTGGCCTACCTGCCGGATGTGGCGCAGATGACAGACGAGGCGTGGCAAGCGGTCGAGGGGCTGGACTGCTGGATTGTCGATGCCCTGCGTCGCGAGCCACATCCGACCCATTCGCATCTGGAACAGACGCTCAGCTGGATCGATCGCGCGGCACCAAGACGCGCGGTTCTGACCAATATGCATATCGACCTCGATTATGCAGAGGTCGGGGCGGAGACTCCGGATCACATCCTTCCCGCTTATGACGGAATGCAGATTGTGTACCGGATCTGATGGTCTCGCTGCCGACAGTCATCCTGCCGGTCTTCCTGCTGATCGCAACTGGATACGTGGCGACGAAAACCAGGTTATTCCCAATTGTCGCGGTCGACGGGCTGATGAAATTCACCCTCAACTTCGCCTTTCCTTGCTTGCTGTTTAGCGCCGTGGCCGAGTTCGATATCGGTGAACAATTTCATGCCCCGCTTCTAATCAGCTATTATGTCGCCTCGACGCTCAGCTTCTTGGCCGGGTTCCTGATGGCCCTTTTCGTCTTTCGTCGGGACCTCGAAGACTGCGTGGTTATCGGCTTCTGCTGCCTGTTTTCCAACACGCTCATGCTGGGTATTCCGATCACTGAGCGCGCGTTCGGCCCCGACGCACTGGAGGCGAATTTCGCCATCATCGCGATTCACGCGCCCTTTTGCTATAGCCTCGGCATAGGGATGATGGAAATCGTGCGCGCGCGCGGAACTGGCCTTAACATCCCGCGGCTGGTCGCACAGATCGGGCGTCAGATGTCGCGCAACCCGCTGGTCATCGCGCTGCTGCTGGGCTTTGTTTTCAACCTTGGCAACATCCCCCTGCCCCTTCCGATCATGGATGCCGTTCAAATGATGGTGGCCGCCTCGGTGCCGACGGCCCTGTTCGCGGTGGGCGGTGTGCTGACGCAATACAAGATTGAGGGCGACTGGCGCGTCGTGATGGGTATCTGTGCCATTGCGCTGATCCTTCACCCGCTGCTCGCCTGGGTTTTCGCGACCTATGCGGGCCTGAATGTCGATCAGTTCCGGTCCGTAATGATCACCGCGGCGGTCGCTCCGGGTATCAATGTCTTTCTCTTTGCCAGCATTTATGATCGGGCCAAGCAGGTTGCAGCCACCTCGGTCCTGGTCTCGACGATCCTTGCCATGCCTTCTGTCTGGTTCTGGTTGTCGATCCTGCCCTGACGCCGGGTTGCGCGTGGACTCCCTTTTGGAAGTGCGGAACAATATTTTGACCAAAAGGGGACTTCGATGAAAGATTTCTTGCAGACGCAACGCCACGGCGCGACCCTCGTGATGACCCTCAACCGGCCAGAGCGCAAAAACGCCTTCACGCGCGCAATGCTCCGCGAGATGAAAGAGCAATTGTCCCGTGCGGCCGATGATCCCGAGGTGCGGGCCGTCATCCTGACCGGCGCGGGCGGTGCGTTCTGCGCGGGCGGCGACGTGAAGGCAATGAATGAGGGCCTCAACAAGACCGGAACCGACGAAGAACAGATCAGCGTCTTGCGCGACCTGATGGAGGTCAGCCGCCTGCTGCACGAGATGCCCAAACCCACCATCGCCGCGATCGAAGGCGCAGCCGCAGGAGCCGGGTTATCGCTGGCGCTGGCCTGCGACTTTCGCATCGCTTCCGATACCGCCAAGATCACCACCGCCTTTGCCAAGGTCGGCCTGTCTGGCGATTTCGGCGGGACGTATTTCCTGACACAGATCCTCGGGACGGCCATGGCGAAGGAACTCTACATGTTCTCACCGGTCATCTCCGGCAAAGAGGCCGAGCGGATCGGCCTCGTCAACCGCGCCGTCGACGCCGGAGCTGCCATGAAGGACGCAATGGAATTCGCCGACCCGCTGGCCAACGGCGCCTCACGCGCCTTGGGCCGGATGAAGGCGAACCTGAACCTTGCGGCGGGCGGAGCCACCTTGGCCGAGGTCATGAACCTCGAGGCAAGGAACCATGTCGCATCGACCGGGACAGAGGATCACAAGGAAGCCGCCGCCGCCTTTGTCGAGAAGCGCAAACCCGTGTTTCGCGGGGCCTGACCGACCGGAGGCAGTCACCGCTCCTTCTGGCCGCCTCGTGAAACAGCGACGGCCCGTTCGCACACCATTCCGGGCCGCGATGTCAAAAGCCCTATTTCGTCGCGGCCCCCCGGCATGTAGAACCGGGGCATGGATCATTTTGCCCCCGGAACTCACCTGTTGATCGACCATCGCGGAGGCGCGGCCATGACCGACGCCGCCAAGCTCGAAGAGGTCATGCGCGGCGCCGCGGAGGCCGCCGGTGCGACCGTCCTGTCGGCGCATTTTCACAAATTCCCCGACCGCGCCGGGGTGACGGGCGTTCTGCTGTTGGCCGAAAGCCATATCTCGGTTCATACGTGGCCCGAGCATAACTACGCGGCCTTTGACGTCTTTGTCTGCGGCGAGGGCACCGGCAAGGCTGCAGCGGATTTCCTTGCCCGCGCCCTGCTGCCGGACTGGACCCAGATCCGCGCCATTCAGCGGAACCACTTCTCCCATCCGGTCGTGTAATAGCCGACCAGCGCGTGGTCGCGGATCGAGTTGACCTCCGCCGCGACGGGGCCTGTGTCGGCGGCAAATACCTGCGCTTGTCGCCACGCCGCCTGGGTCAGGAAACGCAAACCGTCGGGCAGTTGTAGGGGACGCGGTGCCGGCTCTTCGGGCAAGGCCAGAACAAAGCCCCAGTCCCCGAACGAAGGCACCAGCGCGTGATAAGGAATAACGCTCACTTCCTCACCCGGCGCATATGGATTGCGCGTCGTGGCCCAGGTGGCGACGACCGACCAGTAAGCCTCTCGCGCGTAGAAGGGCGATCCGGCCTGCGTCACGAGGCCACCGCCCGCAGCCAAACGATCGATCAGCAGCGCATAGAACTCGCGGCTGTAGAGTTTTGACAGGGTCAGGTTCTTGGGATCCGGCAGGTCGATGATGATCGCGTCGTAAAGGTCTTGGCTGTCGCTGATGAATTGCCAGGCATCCCGGTTGATCACGGTGACACGCGGATCGGCGAACGCGTTCTGGTTCAGTGCCGCGAGGTCGGGATGCCCGGAGAAAATCTGCGTCACGCGCGGATCCAGATCGACCAGCGTGACGGCCTGGACAGGGTGGCGCAGCACCTCCCGCAGGGCCATGCCGTCGCCGCCGCCTAGGATCAGCACGCGCCGGGCCGAGGGGACCAGCCCCATGACCGGATGCACCAACGCCTCGTGGTAGCGATACTCATCGAGGCTGTCGAACTGGATCGAATGGTCAAGAAACAGGCGCGTGCGGTCCCGGAACCGGGTGACCGTGACATGTTGATAGGGCGTGTCCTCGGAGAAGATCACATCGTCTTCGTAAAGCTGTGCCTCCGTCACCGCCACGATCCGCTCTGCCTGCCACAGACCCGCGCCGGTCGCGAGGGCGGCGCAGAGCCAAACCGCCGCCGGGGCAAGGCTGAGGTGCGCACGGAATATCCACAGCGATAGTCCCGCCACGACGAGGTTCAGCGCGCCGAAGGTCAACGAGGCCGACATCAACCCCAGATGCGGGACGATCAGCACCGGAAAGGCGAGCGAAGCGACCAAAGCGCCGAGGTAGTCAAAGCTGAGGACATTCTCAAAGCGGAATTCGGACGCCCCGATCTGTTGCAACACGCGCGCGATCAGCGGAATTTCCATCCCCGACAGCGCGCCGACCGTGATCAGCATGGCATAGAGCGGCAGCGCGACCTCGCCGGTCCAGGCATAAAGCGCAAAGATCACCGGAGCGAGGAAACCGCCCACAACGCCGAGCAGGATCTGCACCCAGACGAACCCCGGCATCGCGTCGCGCACGTAACGCGACAACCAGGCACCGACACCCATGGAGGCGAGGAAAATACCGATGACAAAGGAAAACTGGCGCACCGAGTCGCCCAGCAGGTAGCTCGACAGGGTGGCCGCGATCAATTCGTAGATCAGGCCCGCGATGGCGACGAGGAAGGTCGCGCTGAGCAGCCAGACCTCGCGGGGGGTGACATGGCGGGCGGGGGGCGGATGGTCGGGCTCAGACGGGCCGGCTCCGGATGCACCTTGTCCAAACGAACCACGCCCGGAGGCGCCTTGCGGCTCACCCGGCCTCGGGCCTTCCGGATCGCTCACGGTCTCAGGACAGGACGACGGCGGCGATGATGATCGCCATGCCCAGGAAAATCGCGCCCATGAGGATGGCGAGCGCGATGTTCTGATCCTCCTCAATCTCCTTGATGACAGGAAAGGGCGAAATCCATGTGATCACGTACCAGACCACGGCCATTAGGCCCAATCCGAGGGCGGAATAGAGAATGGTGGAAATGACTTCGGCCAGAATGATCGCGTCGAACATGCGTGTTCCTTTCTATTTGATGCGCCCGCCGGTGCCGATGACACGGCCCGCTGACCCCGCCCGCACCGATTTGTCCAGATCGGTGCTGTCGCGTCCAATCCCGTAATAGCCCAGCCAAGACGTCCCGGCGATGGCGGATAATCCAAGGATGAGGAAAAGCACGCGCAGGATCATCGCACGCACCCCGCGAGGCACAGGTCAATCGTCATCGTCGTCATCCTCATCAACCCAGTCGCTGCCGCTCCACCTTCGCTTGTTTGCCAGCGAGTAGCGTAGCAGGATCAGCCCAGGTACCAGCAAAAAGCCCCCGGCCAGCAGATAAAGCCACAACCCGCTGGACCGCCCCTCGGTCACGGTTACGGAAATTCGGTCAAGGGCGGCACCGCTGCGCTGCCAGGTGCCGCTTTCGGCAAGGGTCAATTCCAGCAGGTAATTCCCCGCCATCGGCGCATGGAATTGCAGGGTGCTGTTGCGCGATCCTTCGGACCATGCGCCATCGCCGTCGCGCCCGTGATAGAACCCGATCTCGCGCCCCGCTTCGAACACCGGGCGATCGTCGGGGTCGGTCAGGGCGACCTCGATATAGGCCCAGGAGTTCGACACATCCGTCTCGATCGCCACCTGCGTCAGCTTTTCCGTGTCGCTCAGCGTGAATGATAGTTCCACCGGCAAGGTGGAGATCGGGACGGCAGGCAGACGCGCCACGACGACCCCCTGTCGCGTGCTCAACCCCAGCCCAACGATCACCGCGAGGATAGCGAGCAGCGCAGCGGCGAGCAGGTAGTATCGCGGCAGGCGCAGGTTCTTGTAGGGCATCAACGGATGGTTGCGGCTGGCCCTTGCCGGAGCCTCCGCGCCGAACACCGCATAGGTTTCGGGCGGCAACCAGCGCGACAGCTCGACCTCCCGCTCGGTCGCGCTCTGCTCAAAGCTCAGCATGTCCTCGTCACCGAGAAGAGAGACGGCCGTCGCTCTGTCCCCGACCTTTGGCGTCCAGTTGAATTCGCCTTCCGCGTAGGTGATCATCGCGGTGCTGGTCTCGTAATAGGTGTACTTGTCCGCCTCCGTGCGCACCATCGGGCGGCTCTCCGACCGCTCCACCGTGACGGAGGTGATGAAATCCGGTTCAGTCGGCTTGCGATACCGGCGGGAGAAGATCAGATGCCCATCCTCCACAGTCAACCATGCATAGCCATGGCTGGGGGAAAACACCTGATGATCGACCCAAACCCACTCCTGCCCCGCATAACGCTCCACCCAGGCGATCGATCCGATGACCGTGAAGGTAACGCCATTGATCTGCCCGCTCATGCCAAGCCGAAGCGGAGAGTCCGGGCGCGCCGTGCGGTCGTATTGCGCGATGACGCGGTAATTGTCCTGCGCATCAAGTGCCGCGCCGCAATAGGGGCAGACATGGGTGGAGACGCGACCACCCCCCAGAACGTCCAGCCCCGCGCCGCAATTGGTGCAATTGATCGCGCGGATGGCACGCGACAGGGTCATGTGCCCTGCTCCACGGTGACGTCAAAGGGATCGACCCACTGCCCTTCGAACCACATGGCGTCGTCGCCCGAGAATTCACCCGACAGCAGCCGACCGCCGCGCGACTGGGCGTTCACAAAGCGATAGGTTTCCCCGACGCTCAACGGCTCATCGAACTCGCCGCGTAGGGCGATGCACTTGGCCTCGTCGACTTCGGTAACGCGGTAATCCTCGGATTTGTGGCTAAAGGCATCGCCAAGGCGCAGACTCGCCCCGCTCTTGGGGCCGCGCGCGGTGCGGTCGCGGCGCTGCACCGCAACGTCGCCCTCGTCGATCGACAGCCACGCCGGGTGACCGTCTTCGTCCAAGGCCCAGAACTCGTCCCACCATCCGCGGCCATAGTCAAACCGCGCATGCCCGAGGATGTCGAATATCCCCGCCGGACAGCGGACGCGGTCGCCAATCCCGAACAGCAAGGGCGCGTCGTGCATCACGCCCGCGGACCCCGCCTGCCGGACAACCGCATCCTCGTAAAGCAGGGTCGTGCCGCAGGACGGGCAGGTCAGCATGCGGACCCCGTCGCGCAAATCTATGCGGTCGCCGCAGTTTGGACAGGCGATCTGAACCATCAGGCAGGGTGTTCCTTTGGCTTTGACGACAAGGCCGCACGCAGTTGATCGGCGCGCCCAATCTGCCCGGTTGCGCCGTGCGACGCAAGCGCGCGACCGCCGCGCGCTTGTCAGATGCAGCGAATGCGCTTACCCTTCGACAAAAAGCGTGGCGGCGCCGATGCGTCCGCCCGGTGAGGGTCGAGCAATGAATTTCACGGTCAATTACGTCCGCGGCGTCGAAGATCCCAAGAGCGGCCCGGTGCGCGTCGGCTGGGTGCTGAGCGATGTCGACAGCCCGGTGATCTACGACCCGCCGCGCCGGGTCAATTCACGCAGCGCCCGAAAGGACCACGCCAAGAGCGCCGCGCGCTGCCCCGCCGTTCTGAACCTAGAGAGCCGGTATTTCGAGATCCCCTGCCCCTTTGATCTCAACATCGGTTTCTCGCGCGACAAGGAGGGCAAGCCGACGCTGCGCAACCTCTCCGGCCCGACGAGCGCGATCCGCGGTTCGACCCTCGGGCGGCGCATCACGATCACCAACGAGGGCGAGTGGCGCTATCCCGACCGCCCGATGATCCAGTTGAAACTGCCCTATCTCTTTCTTGCGGACGAGCCGGTCTATCTGACGCAGCTCGACGCCTACATGCATTACCGCAAGGTGCCGCTGCCGGGCACGATCTTTGGCGGGCGCTTCCCGATCAACGTCTGGCCCCGTCCCCTGATGTGGGCGTTCGAGTGGCACGACATCGAAAAGCCGATCGTTGTGCGCCGCGGCGAGCCACTGTTTTACTGCCAGTTCGAATTCGACAATCCCGAACGCTCTGTCCAGATGATCGAGGCTGAGATGACACCGGAACTGAAGACCTACCTCGACCATATTTCCGGCGCCGTGAACTACGTGAGCCAGACGTTTTCCCTTTTCGAGGCGGCCGAACGTGTGCGCCCCGACACGCTGCTGACGCCGCGCTGAGCATGGCGGACGCGCGCCCGACCGCACCCGTACCTGAGGCAGGCGCCGCCGCCTCGATCCTCGGGCCGGCGCAGGAGGCGCTGAACGCCGGGCGGGTGTCGGAGTGTTATCGCCTGATCGCGCCGCTGCTGTCATCCCCGCCACCGGACGGCAAGGACCGCAGCCACTTGGCCTACCTGCAATTGGCCTGCGCGCTTTATCACACCGGTGATCTGGAGGCCGCACGCCAGTTGAACACCACACTTGCAACGCGGCACTGGCGGGCGATGCGCTACCGACTGTCCTTGCGTCTGCGTGATTTTCAGACTGCCAAGCGTCTGCGCCGCGACCCCGATGTCACCGCGCGAGAGCGGGATGATTTCCGTACCACGGCGGGGCTGTATCTGCTGTGGGCGCGGCGCTATCGGCAGGGCTTTCCGCTTTATGCCGCGCGGCACAACGCTATCCTGTTTCCCCGCACGGTGCCGGCCCGGTTGAGCCATGCGCCCCTGCCGGCTGATCCGAAGGAGGACGAGGACACGATCATCCTCGAACAGGGCCTCGGAGACGTGCTGTTCCATCTGGCGCATATCCGCGCTGAGGGACGTCACGAGAAATCGCGCTTTGTGGGTCTGCGCAAGTACGGCTCTCTTATCGCGCGGTATTTTCCGCATGCGCAGTTCACCGCCCACGACGATCTGACCGAGGATATGGACCGCCCGCGCGCGCATCTTGCGGCGGATTTTATCGGGCGCAACTTTGCGCGGACCCGCATGGTCGGGCCGGGCACGACCTTTGACCGCCCCCTGCGACGCCTGGGCGAACCGCCGGTCTGGGGCATATGCTGGCGCGGCGGGTCCGGGCAGAACCGGCGCGAGGAACGCCATATTCCACTTCGCATGTTCCTTGACCTGCTGCCGCGCGACCGGCGGTTTTTGGCGCTGCAATTCGACATGACGCCCGAGGAGCGCGCGATCCTGTTGAATGACGGGCGTGCGATGATCCCTCTGTCGGATCTCACGCGCGATCCGGTGAACACCATCGACATGATCCGCCCTCTCGCCGGCGTCATCTCGGTCGACAGCGCGAACTGGCATATGGCGGGACTGGCCGAAATCCCATTGCTCGCCATCATGAACCCGACGGCGCATTGGTTCTGGGGGCCCGACGCCAAGGCGGAAAGCGCATATCCGAGCGCGACAACCCTGCCCAAATCCGAGCTGCGCGCGGACAGGGTCCAAGACTGGCTCGATGAGACCGCAGAGGGCTGGCAGTTGCGCCCCCCCGCCCCTCGCCTTGGCGCGCGCAAGGTGGCCGAGCGCCCCGTTTTTGTGCTGGGCCTGCCACGCTCTGCCACCTCGATGACGACCCGGGTACTGCATGCGCATGGGCTCTGGCTGGGCGATACGGTGCCGGGCAACCCCGAAAACCCGCAGGGCTATTTCGAAAGCCGCGCGCTACGCGACGGCATCGTGAAACCCCTGCTGAGCGAGATGGGCGTTGACCCCTTCGGCGTGCGCCATCTGCCCGCCCATGACATCGCGCCCCCCTGCCCCGACCTCGCCGCGCGCATCGCCGCCGCGCTGCGGGCCGAGCGGTACGACGCCTCTCGCCCCTGGGGGTTCAAGGACCCCAAGCTGACGCTGATTTGGCGCCTCTTCGACAAGGCCTATCCCGATGCCCTCTGGGTGATCGTGACACGCCCGCGCGAGCAGGTCATCGCATCCCTGTGCCGAACGTCATTCATGGCGCGGCATTCAACCTCTCCGGAGTATTGGGTGCCGTTCTGCAATGCCTATGAGCATCGTCTCGCACAGTTGCGCGGCTCTGGCGCGCGCGTGATGGATGTGGACAGTGCCGCGCTGTCGGGCGGCGACCTCGCCCAGATCGCGCCCGTTCTCACGGCAGCGGGGCTGACCTTTGATGCGGAGCTGACCCGCCGCATGATCGACAGGGCCGACCTGCAAAGAGCGTAGCCGGGAGAGTGACCCCGACGCAGCAAATCCCGACGCAGTAATCAGATCCCCACGCAGGATCAGCGCGTCAGGATCGGCGGCCCGAACCGGCGCTGCAAATTCTCGATGATCTGGTCGCGGCACTGGCGATAGGCGTTCAACTTCTGCTCACGCGACTCGCCAATCGGCGTGGGATCCATGATTGGCCAGTAATCCACCGTCAGATGATAGTAAGTGGTCAGGTTCAGAACCTTGCGCTGGCTGGCCTGTGACAGCGCGACGATCAGATCAAAGCTCGACAGATCATCGCCAAAGCGCGACATCTCCTCGAAAGAGCGGGACCGGTGGCGCGACAGTTCGACCCCGATCTCCTCGCAGACGGCAATGGCAAAGCCGTCAATCTCCAGATCGTTGTAACACCCCGCTGATTGAACATAAGTGTCGGTGCCGTAGAATTTCTTCATCACCCCTTCGGCCATGGGTGAGCGGACAGCGTTGTGATCGCAGCAGAACAGAACCGATTGCGGAAGATCTGCTGTCACCCGTCAGCCCCCGAAGTGCAGCACGCAGATCAAGGTGAACAGGCGCCGCGCGGTGTCGTGATCGACATCCGCCTTGCCGTCCAGCCGTTCGATCAGAACGCGCGCGCCTTCGTCATGGATGCCGCGTCGGGCCATGTCGATGGTTTCGATCTGCGCCGGCGGCAGGTTGCGCACCGCGTCGAAGTAGCTTTTGCAGATCGCGAAATAATCCTTCACCACCTGCCGGAACGGGCCGAGCGACATCAGGAACTGCGCGGCGGGCTTGCCGGATTCCGTCTGGATGTCAAAGACCAGCCGCTTGTCCTGAATGGACAGGCCGATCTTGTAGGGTCCGCTCGGCACGACGCGGTCGTCCCGGTTCGGCAGGATGAAAGTGTTGTCTTCCAATAGATCGAACATCGCCACGCGGCGCTCTTGCTCAATCTCGGGTGTGGGCGGCGGCAGGTTGCGGTCGTCCAACTCGATTTGGGTAATGTGGGACATTTGTCCGGTTCCCTCTGATCGGTGGCGGGTCTCCCCACCACCCATCTATGCTGCGGCGCAGCAAAATGCTATGGTTCTGCGAAAATAGGTTAAATATGCCGCAGTTGTCACCCCGTAATCGACGGGTCATTGTTGATCCGGTTCAACCGCGCTCGCACCGATAACCCATGGGCCTCAAGGCTTTCCGAGGTCGCGAGAGACTCTGCGGCCGGGCCGATCGCGGCCAGCGCGCCGGGGGTCATCCGCGCCATCGTCGTCCGTTTCATGAAGTCGAGGACCGAAAGCCCCGATGAGAACCGAGCCGAGCGCGCGGTCGGAAGCACGTGATTGGGTCCACCGACATAATCTCCGATGGCCTCCGGCGTCCACGGGCCGAGGAAAATCGCCCCCGCGTGGGTGCATTCGGCGGCCAGCGCATCGGGGTCCGGCACGCAGATCTCCAAGTGCTCGGGCGCAATCCGGTTCGACAGCATCGCGGCCTCTTCCTGATCGCGCACGGTGATGATGGCCCCGTTCTCGCGCCAAGAGGCACCGGCGATCTCGCGCCGCTCCAGTGTCTCCAGCCGTTTGTCCACCGCCGCCGCGACGGCAGCGCCAAACTCGCCGTCGGTGGTGATGAGGATGGATTGCGCGCTGACATCGTGTTCCGCCTGACTCAGCAGATCCAGCGCGATCCAGTCCGGGTCATTGTCACCGTCTGCAATCACCAGAATCTCGGACGGGCCGGCGATCATGTCGATCCCGACCTTGCCAAAGACGCGGCGCTTGGCGGCGGCGACAAAGGCGTTGCCGGGACCTGTGATCTTGTCGACCGGGGCGATGCTCTCGGTGCCGTAGGCCAGTGCCGCGATGGCCTGCGCGCCGCCAATGCGATAGATTTGGTCAACCCCGGCAATCCGGGCGGCCAGCATCACCAGCGGATTGGCCTTCCCGCCCGGTGTGGGCACGCAGATCGCCAACCGTTCGACCCCCGCGACTTTCGCCGGAATCGCGTTCATCAGAACCGAGGATGGGTAGGAGGCCAGACCGCCGGGCACGTAAAGCCCCGCCGCCGAAACCGGAGTCCAGCGCCACCCGAGCGTCGCCCCCGTGCCGTCCGTCCAGCTTTCGTCCTCTGGCCGCTGGCGAGTGTGATAGGCGCGAATGCGCTCGGCGGCGAGATCCAGCGCCGCACGCTCTTCGCTCGTCACCAGCGCGCAGAGGCTGTCGATCTCTGCCTGGGAAAACGCCAGCGTCTCGGGGGTGAGGTCGAGCTTGTCAAAGGTGCGGGTCAACTCGATCACCGCCGCATCGCCGCGCGCGCGGACATCGGCGATGATATCGGCGACTTTGTCATCGACATCGGGGCTGTCTTCGCGCTTCATCCCCAGAAGAGCGTCGAAACGGGCCTCGAAATCGGCGTCGGTGGTGGTAAAGATTTGGGGCATGGCGGTCTCCCGGTTTGGGCGTGTGTTACCGGGGCGACGGAGCTGTCACAAGTGTCTTGCTGCCGGGAAGGTACGGCGGGCGACGCGCGGCTCAATGCCGGGTCGGTTCGTCGTCCTCGGGTGTCGCGCCCCGCTCCAGCGCGTCGAGCGCCTTTTCCACGTCCTCGGGGTCAGTGGAGGGCACCGAATAGCTGCCCTTGAACCACCGCGCGAGGTCGAGGTCAGCGCAATGCTTGGAACAGAACGGACGATATTTCGCGTTCGTTTCCTTTTCGCAGATCGGGCAGCTCATGCCAGCATCTCCGGCGTGACCACCTCGGACAGCGACTGGCGGGCGCGCTTGCGCTGCAACTCGAAATTCCCCAGCGGCGTCCACCCGGCCATGACCGTATCGGTGTCATCGCTGCGCAGGGCCGCGCGCAAGGCCCCCTCAAAGCTGGGGCGGTCCTTTTTCGGCATCGGCGCGAGGTCGAGGATCACCTGACCGCCAAGACCGCGCAGCCGCAACTGGCGCGGCAGATCGCGCGCGGCGGCGAGGTTCGCCTTGAGCCCCGCCGCGAGAGAGGTATCGCGGCCGGTGTTCACATCTACCGCCGTAAAGGCGCGCGTCGGTTCAACGAACATCACCCCGCCGTTCAGCGGCACTTCGGGACGGAACAATGCGGCGATCTTGTCGAGAACCTCGTGATGGGCAAAACACCCCGGCTCCGTCTCGATCTGCGCCGGTTGAATCCATTCGCGCCAAGCCAGCGCATGCGGACCATCGCCATCGACCAGCTTTTCAGCCGGGCCGTCGGCGTCGGCAAGGATACGCGCGGCGAGGTCGGCCATGGCGCGGATGTCCTCGGCCACCTCGTCGGGATCGGCCTCTTCGCAGGAAGACCGCAAGATCAACCCGCCCGCCGGGTCAGTGGCAAGGATCGGATGATCGAGCAACGTCTCATGCGCCAGTTCCAGCAGCGTATCGCGGATCGCCTCGTCCTTGATCTGGCGCGAGACGTTGAGGCCCGGCGCGCCCGGCGTGACGATGGCATAGCGGCTCTTGAACAGCAGCTTGGTCGTCACCGGAATCGCCTTGCCGGGATCAGCGTAGCCCGAGACCTGTACCAGCAACGGCGCGCCGGGGGACAACCCTTTGATCTGGCGCAGGAAGGCCGAGCCATCCGGCGTTGTCATGAACATGCCGCCCTGCCCCTTGACCGGACGATCGGCCAGCGCGCGATAGATCGTGCCGGGGCGCGGGCGGTCGCTGTCGATCAGCAGGTCCTCGAGCTTGCCGTCGCGCATCAGCACAGCCGATTCGACCGGACCCGCGGGCCCTTCGAGGCGGTCGAGAAGGATCAGGTGGCCTTTCATCTTTCTCTCCAGACAGGGTAGCCCGCCGCGCTGAGCAGGGCGGCGGTTTCTGCAACGGGCAAGCCCATGACAGCGGAATAGCTGCCTTGGATCCACGGCAGGAACGCCCCGGCGGGCCCCTGGATACCGTAGGCCCCTGCCTTGCCCCGCCAATCATCGGTGGCGAGATAGGCGTTGAGTTCAAGGTCGCTCAACCGCTTCATCTGCACGGTGGTGACGACGTCACGCTCCCAGATACGCTCACCCCGCTTGACCGCGACGGCGGTGATGACGCGGTGGCGACGCCCCGACATTGCCAGCAGGAATTGCGCCGCCTCGCCCGCGTCGCGCGGCTTGCCCATGATCCGCCGCCCAAGCGCGACGGTGGTATCGGCGCAGAGCACGATGTCGTCGCTATCCGACTGAACCGCCACGACTTTCTCACGACTGATCCGGGCGCAATAGGGCCGGGGCAATTCCCCCTTGCCGGGGGTTTCGTCGATGTCTGGGGGGCGCACGTCATCCGGCGTGATGCCGAGCGTGGCGAGCAATTCCAGACGGCGGGGACTGCCGGATCCGAGGATCAGCTTCATCGTGTCCGCGCCGCCCGAGCGCTTATTTGAAACGGTAGTTGATCCGACCCTTGGTCAGATCGTAGGGGGTCATCTCGACCTGTACTTTGTCGCCGGCCAGAACCCGGATGCGGTTCTTGCGCATCTTGCCTGCCGTATGTGCGATAATCTCATGGCCGTTCTCGAGCTCGACCCGGAATGTCGCATTGGGCAGGAGTTCCTTCACGACGCCGGGGAATTCGAGAGTGTCTTCCTTGGCCATGGTGTCTCCGTAGCAGCGTTGCCCGCGTGGATCGCGGGTGGGCGTTAAATGGTCCCAAACGACGCGGTTTTCAAGCCTATTATGCGCGAGCACCGTCGTTGTTGCAGGGGCGTTGTGCCGTCCCGCACCTGCGGGCCGGTTCGTGGTCTGAAAATTTTGCCTTCACCGGGGCGCAGACAGGGGGCCATAGCTGGGCATGCTCGATCATCGGCGGGCAACGCTGACACGGCTGCAAGCTGTGAAACATGACCTACGCCCGGCCCTGCCCCCGCATCGCGCCGAATTAGTCGGAGGGTCAGAGTCCCGACGCCGAGAGGCTCTGCTCTCATATCGTCCTCACTAGCCCGCCATCGACGAGGAGGGACTGGCCATTGATATAGCCCGCACTCTGCGACAGCAGGAAGGCGATTGTTTCGCCCAGTTCCTGCACCTTTCCGTAACGCCCTGTCGGTACCTTCCGGGCATTCGCCTCCTGCACCGGATAATTGTCCATGAAGCCCGGCAGAACGGCATTGATGCGAAATCCTTCGGTGCCATGCCGTTCGACGCAGAGCTTCATGAAGGAGGCCAGCGAAGATCGAAACGCCGCGGACAGCGGATAGGTCAGATCAGGCTGTTGCGCCGCAAATGAGGACATGGAGACAATCGCGCCACCGCCCTGCGCGCGGTAAATCGGCGCCAGAATCCGTGCCAGGCGAACGGTCGGCATCAAGATGATATCGAGCGCGGCGTGCCAGTCCTCGTCCGATATATCCAGCAATTCCCCCTTGGCCGCATGGCCGGTGTTGATCAGCGCGCCATCAATGCGGCCATGCAAGTCCATCGCTGTCTGCACAAGCTGCGCAAGGGCGGCCGGTTCGGTGATATCGCCCCGGATCGCAGTCGCGCCCAATTCGCTCGCGACCTCAGCTATCTTTTCAGAGCGTGCCATCATGACCAATGTCCAGCCGTCGGCGGCCAGCGCACGCGCGCCCCCCAATCCGAGCCCTTGACTGGCCGCGGTTACAATCGCAACTTTCTTGTGCTGTTCAGACATGCATCCTCCTTTCAGCCGGCGAGACCCCAGGGCCGGTCAATCCCGGCCGGTCAGGTCCCGCACCAAGTCGGCCATTTTCGAGTGGCTGGCACTAACCACCCCTGAAGGCAGCGGCCTCGGCTGCCGTACCTCATAAATGTCGGCCACCGAAATCGGGATGTGACGGTCGCGAAGGGCTGGGAACTGCACAGGATTTACCAGCGCGCGATGCAGCCCATCGGTCATGGTGGTGACGACTTGGCCATCAGTCATGTCTTGGAGTCACTTTCTGTCGGGTCGGACGTAGCCGCCAGATAGCTCCCCCGCCAGTAGAGCAGCGGTTGGCGATCAAAGGTGCGCGCGCGCAGAACCTTCCCCACGAGGATCGTATGATCCCCCCCTTCGAGGGTTGTCTCCAGGCTGCACTCGATCCATGCTAGCGCGCCTTCAATCAAGGATAACTCACCCAGTCCCGCTTCGGTCCGAAGACCGGCAAAGCGGTCGATTTCAGGTGTCGCAAACCGGCGTGAAATCGATTCCTGACCTGCAGAGAGGACGTTTACCGCAAACCGCCCTGCCTCCAGAAACACGGGAAGGGAATAGGCTGCGTTGCGAAGGCTCCATTGCACCATCGGCGGGTCCAGAGACAGGGAGGTAAACGAGGTGGCCGTCACGCCGTAGGGTGCCCCACCGTTGTCCCTGGTCGTCATCACGGTGATACCAGAGGCGAACCGCCCCAGTGCCTCGCGAAAATCGGTCGCGTTCAACGGCGGCGGAATATCATCGTCGGCGTGGTGCGGGCGCATCTTTGCAAGCATTGCGGCGCTCCCTTTGTTCAGCGGTCCAGCAGGAAATCCAGGTGCAGCTTGTTGAATGTCGCGGCGTCCTCAAATTGCGGCCAGTGCCCACATTCATTCATCACCGAAAACTGCGCGCCCGGGATGGAGTCGGCAATTCTTTGACCTTCCTCGGGCGAAGCTGTCGGATCATGCGAGGTCCATAGCACCAGCGTCGGGGCCGTGATCTTTGCGCTGTCCTCGTAACTGAACATATTGCGTTGGCGGATCTCAGGGCTTTGCAGACACAGGATCTTTTCCATCACCTCGATGAAGCCGGGCTGGGCATAGATCGCGCGCCGGACCTCGACCAGATCGTCATGTACCTTGGATTTATCGTGCATCAGGAATTCCAGACGGGACCGGATCCGGTCGGGGTTCGGGTCATTCACCGCCTCCATCGACAGGCGCGTGATGCGCTGCATCACTTCGGGGAACATGGTCCATCCCCCAGCGGTATTCAGCACGACGCGCTCCACCTTGTCGGGATGATGAATCGCCAGGTAGGCGGCCACCCAACCGCCCAAGGACTCGCCCGAAATATGCGCCTTTTCGTAGCCAAGCGCGTCTATCACATCCAGCACATGCGCGGCGTATTGTTCGATCTCGTAAGGAATGTCCGGCTTTCCACTCCAGCCATGCCCGACCATATCAATCGCATAGGTGTTAAAATGCGCGCCATGCGCCTGCATGTTGCGCGTAAAGGCCTCTGCGTGACCTCCCGTGCCATGCAGCAACAGCAATAAAGGTTGATCCGCCCCCCCGGCAGCCAGATACCGGGTCTTGATCCCACCGGCATCCAGAAAGCCCTGGCTAAACGCCACCCCGGTCAGATCGGACCAGATCGAAGCATGATTTGAAGCTGAAGTCATTTCGTTTCCTTTTCTCGAACGTCGATCCGCCTGGCCCTGCGCGCGGTCAGCGAATGGCCGGTTCCGGGTCGCCCGACAGCGCCAGCGCGGCGTTGACAAGCCTCTTGGGTTCGACGTCATCCGCCCCCATGTAATTCATCGCCCGGGTGCGCATCGGATCACCGGCGTAATAGCGTTCGTACTGCAATGCCCGTGTGCCGAAAGCCTCGCCCGACAAATCCCAGGCCAATTTGAAAAGCCGGGCGCGATCAAGCGATGAGATATTTGCGCCCGCGTAGAAGCGTGCGGTGTCCTCTTTCAGTTCCTCTGCCAGAAAATCCGCGCCCGACGGCATCATCATAAAGCCGCCCGCCGCGATGGTCTGGATGATCTCGACGACCCTGGGATAGGCGGTGGGCAGATGGGTGCGCAGCGCCTGAAGCGGCCCCAGCAAGGGGCGCACCGTGCCGACTTCGGTCGTTTCACATTCCACTTCGGAATGCAGCAGACCGCTTTTGAGAAACTCGATGTGGTTCAGACTTTCACCCAGCATGGACTGCACATGCAAGAAGCTGTCGGCCCCCATCGACCGGGCAACCTCCATCGCCACGCCGACGGCGAACTGCATCTTGACCAGGGCGCGCGTATTGGTCTGGTGTGCGGAATGATTGCGCAGGGCCGAGGTGATATAAAATTCGTTCGACAAGGCCACGTCGCGATAGATGAACACGCGGTCCCAGGGCACGAAACAATTGTCAAAGATCAGTAGGGAATCGTTTTCCTCGAACCGGTTGGACAGCGGATGATCGAAGTCCGACTTTTGCCCCGCCAGCGTATAGGGCTCCCGACAGATTTGACGCAGACCCTTGGTGTCGGTCGGGACGGCAAACATCAGCGCGTGATCTTCGTCGCCGGGTCGCAGACCGGGCAGTGAATACATCAGCATCTCATCCGACACCGGCCCCAGGGTCGCGATCATTCGACCGCCCGAGATATAGATCCCTTCGTCCGTTTCCTTGACCACGCGCATATGCAGTTCGGCCTGTTCGGACGATGATTTCGACCGGTCATTTTGCGGCGAAAGCAGCGCGTGACTGAGAAACAGGTCCTTGTCGCGCACATATTCGTAGTATTTGGCGATGCGCTCGGGGAATTCCGGGCCGTTCTTGCCCGCCAATTCACGCGCCTCCCAGAACGCCAGAAGCGAACAGTTCAGGAAATCCGGCGACCGCCCCATCAAGCCGAAATTCTGCTGTGCCCACAACATGTAGGCCTCGCGCTTTTTACGCAGGTCGGCGGTGTCTTTGGCCGGCATGAAGGCCAATCCCGCACGGTCGCCGGTTTCGGGTACGATATAGGTCGTCAGATCTTCGGTCTCTTTGGCCACCTGCATGTCATACAGCTTTGCCAACTGTTGAACGCTGGCGGAAAAGGCCGGATGCGTGGTGACATCCTGAACCTGCTCGCCATTGATCCAGACATCGCGAGGCGTCGCCTTCAGGTGGTCGATAAATTGCTGTCCGCTGCGAGCGCTCATAGTTATTTTCCATCTCGTAAGTGATTCAGCCCGGCCGCCTTATGACAACGACCGTGCGTGTGATTATTTTAAAGCGGGCCCCCATGAGCCCCGTCTCAGGCCGGACGTGCGGTCATGATCCCCATGCCGGTCAGCCACTCGCCGATGGTTTCGTAGAACAGCACATCAGACGTGTAATCCGGGCCCAACGCAGCAAGGGCTGCGGCCCAGGCGCGGACCTCGTGACCGCCCCTCCCCCCAGTCGCGGTCAAATCGGCGTCGGACATGTCATCCAACACCGACGTGTTCCCGGCCTTGAACGCATCTAGCAGCATATTGTCCCACTCAGGGTTCAACGGCAGTAGTTTGGACGTTCCGTCCACGATCTTTGCACCCTCGCCCACAACCGAATTCTGCCGGGTCATTCTTTGGTCGTGCCCCATCGCACCGCCTTCGATCAATCGCTGACGCACCGGGGGAGGCGCGGTATCCAACGACGGGATCGGCGGATCATGCGACAAACCGCCAGACCCGATGATCAGGATACGCTCGGGACAGCTCGCGGCCCATTTCCCCACAGCCTCACCCAATGCGCGAACACGCGCAAATCCGGGGCGGGGCGCGATGGCGCAATTGATGAAAATTGGGATCATCCGCGCGAGGGACCGCTCGGCGGACAACAATTCGACCGGCTGAACCGCGCCGTGGTCAACCTCCATCCGGTAGGAAATGGCGGTATCGACGCCCTCCGCCAAAACATGCTCGGCGCAATCCATCGCCCGGTTCTGCGGAATGTCGAGCTTTCCGGCCACGGTGCCGAAATCACCAACCGACTGGGCTTCGATCCCGACGCAGAATGCCGGTAACAGCTTGTAGAAAAAGCCGTTCACGTGGTCAGGATGAAAGACCACCGTCAGATCAGGCTCAAGCTCAGCCGCGAATTTCTGGGCCTTTTCAAGAGCCGCGTTGAACCGCACCTCGGTTTCGGGTTCGGCCCTGTTACGTTCCATCAGGGGGCTGTGAGACATGCAAACGGCGCCTACGATCATTCTTCATTCCTCCCTTTCATGTCAGCCCGGCAACAAAGAAATGTCGCCACAAACCTCGGCAAATCCATGGCTTGCTTGTGCGTGCAAATGTTTCGCCGTCTCATCTGCTGAAACGCGGATCGAGCTGCATCTTCGAGACTGAGGATGAGATTTGCCCGCACTCAACACAACGGTTCCGAGTGAAACGTTCATCAAGTGAACATCCGATTGAGGCGCTGGTGGTGGGGACGCGCTCAACAGGGTGCTGTCGACGCCATGAATGCGGAGAGTTGTGTCCACGGACACAGCATCGGGTATGTAAACCGCTGACACGACCGTCGTGCATGCCGTTGGAAAACCTGTCCAGAGCCTCACGCGCAGGCTGGCTCTCGGGACGGGGCGGCGGTAGGGTCGCGGGCATGGATATGTTCGAAGATGACGCGCCCGGACCGGGCAACAACGCGCCAGAATTCACGGTCAGCGAATTGTCGGGCGCGGTTAAACGCACCATCGAGGGAGAGTTCGGCCATGTGCGCGTGCGCGCCGAGGTTGGCCGCGTCTCGCGCCCGCGTTCGGGGCATATGTATTTCGATCTGAAGGACGACCGATCGGTCCTCGCCGCCGTCAGCTGGAAGGGCCAGGTCGCACGCATGGCCGTGCAGCCCGAAGAGGGGATGGAGGTCATCGCCACGGGCCGCATGACGACCTTTCCAGGCCAGTCCAAGTACCAGTTGATCGTCGATAATATCGAACCCGCCGGGGCCGGTGCCTTGATGGCGCTTTTGGAAAAGCGCAAGGCGATGCTGCAGGCCGAGGGTCTGTTCGAGACCGAACGCAAGCGCGCCCTGCCCTATCTGCCGCGGGTGATCGGCGTCGTGACCTCGCCCTCCGGCGCCGTGATCCGCGACATCCTGCATCGCTTGCGGGACCGTTTTCCCGTGTATGTGCTGATCTGGCCGGTGGCGGTGCAGGGTCAGGCCTGCGCCCCCGAGGTCGCGCGCGCGATCGAGGGGTTCAACCGGTTGCTGCCAGGTGGTCCGGTCCCTCGCCCGGACGTTCTGATCGTCGCGCGTGGCGGCGGGTCAATCGAGGATCTCTGGGGCTTTAACGAAGAGGTCGTCGCGCGCGCCGTCGCCGCCTCACAGATCCCGCTGATATCCGCCGTTGGGCACGAGACCGACACCACGCTGATCGATTTCGTCTCGGACCGCCGGGCACCGACCCCGACGGCAGCGGCGGAACTGGCCGTGCCGGTGCGCGCGGACCTCTTGGGGTGGCTCGCGGACATGCGCGCGCGACTGATCCGCGCCGAAGCGCAGGCGATCCAGTCGCGCCGCCAGCGTCTGGCTGATCTGGCGCGCGCCCTGCCCCGTCCCGAGCGGCTGACCGAAGGGGCGCGACAGCGGCTCGACACATGGGCCGACCGCCTGCCCAATGCATTGCAGCGCGGCGTCTCCGTGCGCCGGGTCGCCCTGTCGGATTGCGCCGGCTCACTGCGTCCAGGCCTCTTGCGCAACCGGATTGCCAACGAACGTCAACGGCTTGTGCCCTACGAGGCGCGCCTGCCCGTGGCGCTGACCCGGTCAGTGGCGCAGCATCGCCGCGATCTCGGTCGGTGCGCGGCGCGGCTACAGCCCACGACCCTGCAGCGTGATATCGAACGTCATCGCGCAAAGCTGGATCAGCTCGCCACCCGGTTTGCGAACGTCGCGCGGCAAGGCGTGGCAGCGCGCCGCGATCATCTGGCGGCGCTGGACCGGCTTCGCGTGACGCTTGGCTACGAGCAGACGCTGGAGCGGGGCTATGCGGTGGTGCGCGACGGGGCCGGTGAGGTCGTGACGCGCAAGGCGCAGGCCGACACCGCGAGCGCCCTGGCGATCCAATTCGCGGATGGCACGCTGGATGTCGCGCCTGCGGCGGGGGCGGCAGACGGACCTCCCGGCCCGCCCGCTTCACCACAGCCGCGCGTGAAACCGGCTAAATCGGCAAAGCCCGCGCGCAAGGATTCGCCAGATCAAGGCAGCCTGTTCTGAAATCACGCCTGCCCTGACCAAGATTAGCGATTGGCAAGATTGGCAACTGGTAAACCTGTTAAACGCCGACCTCTGGACCCAGGCAAGTCATCGGCTCCGCCGCGCTCTCAACCTCGTATAGCGTGGTCTCTGCCGGGTCACCCTGGAACCGTGCGACCAGCCCGCCTGAACCGGCGAAGAACGTCCAGCACTGCGGCCCGAGGTTGGGGTCCACGTCATATTCGAAACAGATCATGTCGTCGCGTTCGTACCAGTGACCATCGGCGCATTGCCCGTCGAGGAATGACCAGCGTACGCGGCGTCCGTCGAAATATTGCTCCACCCCGTAGGCCTGGCCCATGGAGCCGTAATAGAAGGTCTTGCCAAGAGAATAGCGATCGAACTCTTCGGCGGACATCGGCGTCTCGGCGAGGCTGGCGGTCGCGAAGGCCGCGACGAGGGTACTGAGGACAAAGCGTTTCATGCAGTCACTTTGACAGAGCGCGCGACGGATTGCCAAGGGACATTCCCGTGATCTGCGTCATACGCGAGGCTTTGCCCGCAAGCTCGCTCCATTCCGGCGCAGAGCCGTCCGAAGTCAGGCCTCTGCCTGCCATTTCAGCAACCGCGGGTTCATCACCCGTCGCCACCACGACGGCACCAGCGCGACCACCGCCATGACCGGCAGGGAACGCGGCAGCATCGGCATTGTCTCGGCGTCAAGCTGCAGCCCCGGATAGATCCGCCCCGGATGCAGATGGTGGTCCGAATGACGTGGCGCGTTCAGCATCATGGCGGAGGTCACGCGATGCGGAGAATTCCAGCTATGCGCGGCGCGCACCGGCTCCAACCGGCCATCTGCGGCCTCGGCGCGTTCCAACCCGTAATGCTGAACGTAATCCGACAGCAGGATCTGAACCTGCGCGAAGCCCGAGATCGCCAGCAGCACGCCGATCCCCGTCCAGCCAGCCAGCAATCCGGCCAACAGTAGAAAGCCCAATCCGCCAAGGACATAACCGATGTAGGGATGTGCCAGTCGCGACCGGCCCGCGCGCTTCAGATCGTGGGTCTCGATGCGCATCCCCTCGCGGAAGGAGCCGACCCAGGCGCGGCGGAAAAACGCATAGAAGGTTTCGCCCAGCAGGGCGGTGTTCGGATCATAGGGGGTTGCGACATAGATATGATGCACCTTGCGGTGAGACGAGGCATGATGCCCAAACAGCATCGCGGTATAGACGATCTTGCCGAGCTGCACCGCCTGCCGTCCCGAGCGATGAATCAGCTCATGCGCGTTCGGGTGGCTCACCTGGCCGAAATAAACACCATAGGCGAGGATCACGGGCAGGATGCCCCAGCCCTCGGCCCCGCCGGGACCACCGAGGTAGCGCACCGCGATCACCGTCAGGAACAGATGCGACACCCCGAGGGCAATCGACAGCCCGTGCGCGGATTTGAACTCCTGCGCGGCATCGCGGTTGACCCAGCTGCGTGGCAGAATGTGATCGAGCAGCGCGGTAAAGATCGTCAGATAGCCCAGAACGGCCCAGGCAATGGTCCCGCCGGTCGCCGTCGCCAGCACCAGCAACGGGATCGGCACGAGAGTGGCGACCAGAAATCCGATCATGTCAGCTATACCTCTGCTCAATGGTGGTGGACGATTTGTCGCCCCTTTTTCATCTGTGTACCGCAAGTCGGCGCGCGAGTCATAGGGCAAATCTGCCTCGCTTCCAGGGGGCGACTTTCCGCGATGAAACGGTCGGCCGGGTTCTCTGGTGCGGTGCGTCCTTGCGGCCATGCCCCTTTCCCTCCGGCGGGCATCGCATTAGGTGATAGGGAAACAGGAGTGGAGGAGCGCATATGGCCTTCTTGTCGAAACTCAAGGACCGGTTGTTCAAGTCCTCCTCGCGGCTAGAGGAAGGGTTGGACGCGATTGTCGAGGCGGGCGGTTCGCCCGATACCGCACCCGACACACCACCCGGCAGGCCAGCGGAGCCCGCGGCCCCGACGCCAGACGCGACGCCTGACGTACCGCCGCGCGAGGTGCCGGACACCCAGCCTCCGTCCGCACCCGAGCCGCCGGCAGAGACGCCACCCTCCGCGCCACCTGAGACTCCGGCGCCCGACCTCCCGGAGCCTGAGGTGCCCCAAGTCGATCCGGGCCGTCCGGATGTGCCCTCGCCTGTCCTGCCCGATCCCGGTCCGGACGAGCTGCCTGACGACACCCCGGATTCCGTCCCCCCCCCGCAGCCCGGACCGACCCCGACGCCCGAACCGACCCCAATTCCAACGCCCGAGCCGGATACAATCCCGCCGCCGCAACCCGACATCGTGCCGCCGCCCGGACCCGGTGGAGGCACGATAACCGCGCAGCCACCCGCACGCGCCACGCCCCAACCGGCTGCTCCGCCCCCGAGCGCGAGAACCAGCGAGGCCCCGGTAGCACGTGCATCGACCAAAGGCGCGGACGGCGGCATCCTCTCCCGGCTCTTTGGACGCAGCCCCGCCGCCGCGCCGGTCGTGCGCCGTGTTCTCGATGACGACATGCTGGAACAACTCGAAGAGTTGCTGATTGCCTCGGATATGGGCGTCGACACCGCCCTGCGGGTCGCCTCCAACATGGCCGAGGGCCGGATGGGCCGACGCCTCTCCACCCAAGAGATCAAGGACCTCCTGTCCCAGGAGATCGCCCGCATCATGGAGCCCGTCGCCCGCCCGCTGCCGATTTTCCCCAAGACGCCGCAGGTCGTGCTGGTTGTCGGGGTCAACGGCTCGGGCAAGACGACGACGATCGGCAAGCTGGCCAGCCAGTTTCGCGCCGCGGGAAAAAGCGTCATCATCGCCGCCGGGGACACCTTCCGCGCCGCCGCTGTCGAGCAGCTCGAAATCTGGGGCGAACGCGCCGGCGTTCCGGTGCTGAAGGCTGCCGAAGGCTCCGACCCCGCCGCATTGGCCTTTGACGCGCTGCAACGCGCCGAGGCCGAGGGCGTGGACCTTTTGATGATCGATACGGCGGGCCGGTTGCAGAACCGACAGGATTTGATGGAAGAACTGGCCAAGATCATCCGGGTGTTGCGCAAGAAGGACCCTTCTGCCCCGCACAACACCCTTTTGGTTCTGGACGCGACGACCGGCCAAAACGCGTTGAGCCAGGTCGAGACCTTTCAAAAGATGGCCGATGTGTCGGGCCTCGTGATGACTAAACTCGACGGTACGGCAAAGGGTGGCGTGCTGGTCGCGCTGGCAGACAAGTTCGGCCTGCCGATCCATGCCATCGGTGTCGGGGAACAGATCGATGATCTCGCGCCCTTTGATCCGGACGATTTCGCACGCGCCCTGACCGGAGCCGACAGCTGACTGCGACGATTTCCCTTACAAACGGTCGATATCCTTGGAGCACCGCTGAGTTTACCACCGCCGATCTGTCGCCAATCTATGGCGTTGTGCCTGTCGCCTATGGCACGACCAGACGGATCGCCCATAGGACCAGCAGCGCCATAACAGCCGCCAGCACCGCCAGCCCCAGGTATCCCAGACCACAGGCCGCCCCGATGGCCCCCGCCATCCACATGCCTGCACCGGTTGTCAGACCCCGCACCCGATCTCCGGAGTTAAAAATCGTTCCGGCGGCGAGAAAGGCGACTCCCGCCGTGACTGCCTCGATCAGGCGAATTGGATCCTTCCGGATCGAATCGCCGGCGATGCTGGAATCTTTCATAAGACCAATGGTAAGCAGGGCGAACAGGCAGGCAGCGACGGAAATCATCATGTGTGTGCGCAGACCCGCGGCCTTGTTGTGTTGCTCCCGCTCCCAACCGAGTGCCGCCCCGAACATGAGGGCAAAGACCAGTCGCAAGATCATCGCGGCCCAGGTCAGACCCGGAACCGGATCGCGGAAATGCTGTTGCAACAGGATGTTAAGCTCTTCGGTCATTCAATCGCGCTCCTGGCTGACAACGCCCCAAGAGTTACTCGGTTTCACGCAGCTTGCAAATTCCGGCCCCGACTGCGGAGCCTCCGGTTGTGAGTGAATGGATCATTTCCATCGAAGGCACGGAGACCGGGCATACCGTTGCCCTTTGCCTGGCCTTGCTGGCAGCGTTGCTGCACGCGCTGTTCGGCTCGCTGCAAAAGGGCCGGGTCGACCCCTGGATCTCACGCGGGGCCATCGATGCGTCGCAGTTCTTGCTGGCCTTGCCGATCGCCCTGTTTTTGGTGCCGCCCCCGGTCGGCATTGAGTGGGTGCTGATATTCGGGGCGCTGCCAATACACTTTGCCTATAAGGTCGGGATGGCACAGGCCTATTCGCTCGGCGCCTATACCGTGGTTTACCCGGTGGTTCGCGGCACCGGTCCGGTGGTCACGGTGCTTGCCGCCTGGATCGTCTTTGGCGAAGTCTTCACCCTCACCCAATGGCTGGGCGTTTTCGTGCTGCTGGCCGGAATTTTCGGCCTCGCCATTCATAACCTGCGCACAATAAAGGTCGCGCGCGATACCTTGGTGCCCGCAATGTGGCTCGCCGTTGTGACCGGGGCGCTGGCCGCGCTTTACACGACCTACGACGCCTACGCGATCCGTGCCACACCGGACCCCTTCACCTTTCTCGCCTGGTTTTTCGTGATAGCCTCCGTGGACATGCCGATCCTGGCCGCTATCCGCTGGCGCAGGATGACCGACCGTCCCGACTTGGGCCACACCATGCGGCTGGGCGTCTTTGGGGCGATTCTGGCGTTTGGTTCGTTTGGCTCGGTAATGCTGGCAACCCGCCTCGACAAGGTCGGCGAAGCGGCGATCCTGCGTGAAACCTCCACCGTTTTCGCCGCTCTGATTGGCTGGCTGGTCCTGCGCGAAACCGTCGGCCCGACACGTGTTGCGCTCATGAGTCTCATTGCACTCGGGGCCGTGATCGTGGAACTTGCTGGTTGATATGAGGACACGAACAGAATGAGCGAAAAACGCAGTGTGAACCCCTGGCTGAAAACCGGGCTCGAAATGGGACCCGTCGTCCTGTTCTTCGTCGCTTACCTGCGGCTCAAGGACCGGTCATTCCTGATCGGCGGCAGCGAATACGAAGGCTTCATTCTCGTGACGGCCGCCTTCATCCCGCTGATCCTGCTCTCGACCGTTATCCTGTGGCGCCTGACGGGGCACCTATCGCGGATGCAACTCGTAACGGCGGTGCTGGTTACGGTTTTCGGCGGACTGTCGGTCTGGTTGAACGACGACAGGTTCTTCAAAATGAAACCAACGCTGATCTATGTGCTCTTCGGCAGTATCCTCGGCATCGGTTTGTTGCGCGGCGAAAGCTGGCTGCGCAAGGTCATGGAAGAGCTGATGCCGCTGGACCGCGAAGGCTGGATGAAGCTGACCCGGCGACTCTGCGCGTTCTTCTTTGCCCTCGCGCTGGCGAACGAGATCATCTGGCGTACTCAAAGCACCGACACCTGGGTTTATTTCAAGACCTTCGGTCTGACGGCGGCGCTGTTTATCTTTTTCATCGCGCAATCCCGCCTCTTCCGCGATCACGCGCTGAATAACGAAGACGGCGACGCCACCTGACCCGTCGTCCGGTGGTCGATGCGCTCTGAACAGGCTTAACGGCTGTCGGGGGGCGACGCGCACGGTAGAGCACCGGATCATAGAGGCTGCGGGGCGCTTCGCGCGCTAGACATTGCCATCTGCGCGGTGCCTGCCTAAAACGCCGCCAAGCAAAGCCTTGGGGGGCAATTCATGAACATCCTGATCCTTGGTGGCGGTGGCCGCGAACATTCTCTGGCCTGGGCTGTCCTGCAGAATCCCAAGTGCGACAAGCTGATCGTGGCGCCTGGCAACGCGGGTATCGCAAAAATCGCGGAATGTGCGGATCTGGATATTCTGGACGGTGTCGAAGTCGGCGGGTTCTGCGACGCAAATGCGATTGATTTCATCATCATCGGTCCCGAAGCTCCGCTGGCCGCAGGTGTCGCGGACCAACTGCGGGATGCGGGATTTCTGGTATTCGGACCATCGAAAGAGGCCGCCCGCCTTGAGGCCTCAAAGGCCTTTACCAAGGAGATTTGTGACGCCTCAGGCGCCCCGACCGCCGGGTATGCGCATTTCACCGATGCCGAGGCGGCCAAGACCTATATCCGCGCTGAGGGCGCGCCCATCGTGGTCAAGGCCGACGGTCTTGCCGCCGGCAAAGGGGTGATCGTCGCCATGGAGGAGGCCGAAGCGTTGACCGCCATTGACGATATGTTCGGCGGTGAATTCGGCGAGGCCGGTGCGGAAGTCGTGATCGAAGAGTTCATGGAGGGCGAAGAGGCGTCCTTTTTCGTGCTTTGCGACGGCACCGACGCCCTGCCGATCGGCACCGCCCAAGACCACAAGCGGGCCCACGACGGCGATGAGGGTCCCAACACCGGGGGGATGGGGGCCTACTCGCCCGCGCCGGTTCTGACAGAAACGTTGCAAGAGCAGGTCATGCAGCAGATCGTGCGTCCGACCCTGGCCGAAATGACGCGGCGTGGCACGCCCTACGAGGGGGTGCTCTACGTCGGGTTGATGATCAAGGACGGTCAGGCGCGACTCGTCGAATACAACTGCCGCTTTGGCGATCCCGAGTGTCAGGTCCTGATGCTGCGCCTCGGCGCGCAAGCCCTGGACCTGCTCATGGCGAGCGCGGAAAAGCGATTGGGCGAGGCACGGGTCAACTGGGCCGATGATCATGCAATGACAGTGGTGCTGGCCGCCAAAGGTTATCCCGGCGCATATGAAAAAGGCACGGTCATCAAGGGTCTGGAGTCCTTAGCTGAGACATCGCGTGAAGTATGTTTCCACGCCGGAACGCGCCGCGACACGGGCCGGTTCCTCGCCAACGGCGGGCGCGTGCTCAACGCCACCGCGCGCGGAGAGACCTTGGCCGAAGCGCGCGAGCGGGCCTATGCAATGATCGACGCAATCGACTGGCCCGAGGGGTTTTGCCGGACCGACATCGGCTGGCGTATATTTCCCTGATCGGGGTCCACGCCCACGCAAGGTTCCCAAGCACCTCGCGCCGCTTTATCTGACGACCGCGTCAGGCACCCGGCGGCAAACCGGCAACACCCCTATTCGCAACGCAACAGACGCTCCGTACTTTCCAATCCGGTAAAGGCGCCTTCAGGTGTCGTGTCCAGATGCTCGTCCTTGGACCAGAACACCGAGAGGTTGGTCGACATCTCGCCCGTCGTCACGATCATCTCGGGGCGACCGGTGCAGGTGCGCACGCCGCCGACGATGTAGTCCCAGCCGATGCGATGGTTGGTGACGCCGCGTAGGGCCGCGACCTCTCGCAACTCGCCCCCCTCCAGACGGACCAACCGCAGGGTCTGGGCGAGGTGCGGGCGGTCGACATAAGCAATCTCTATCGTGCCGTCACCGTCGAAATCCGCCGCGCCCACGGGAGCGAGCCAGCGGTTGCGCTGCCCGAAATGCTCGGTCGTCGCCAACCGGCCCTCAGCATTGTAGATCACCAGCCGCGCGCCCCGTGTCAAACTGGATTCGACCGTGATCACCTCGGGTTCGCCGTCGCCGGTAACGTCCGCCAGGCGGGGTGCCGTGTCCTCGAACACCAGCGTTTCGGGCAGTGTAAAGCGGCGCTCCGTGCCACCCTCGAGGGTCAGCACCAGCGTCTCGTGTTCAATAGCATCGCCCAGCACGCCGTGATCGTAGCGCTCCGTCGGGTCGTCAAAACGGGCGGCTTTAATTACCTCCGCCGCCGCCGGTGCCAACAGGCCCAGCCAGAGGCCCCCGCCGAGCATCATGGCGCGCAGGAAACGTCTGGCAAGCGTCGGGGTCGGGCGGGACAGGGACCGCATCGCTCAGATCTGCTTTTCGGGCATCTGCACCACCAGACCATCCAGCGCGTCCGTCACCTTGATCTGGCACGTCAGGCGGGATCGCTCGGGGTCGGGTTCATAGGCAAAGTCGAGCATATCTTCTTCCATGTCCTGCTTTTCAGGCAGTTTATCCGTCCACTCCGGCGCGACGTAGACATGGCAGGTCGAACAGGCGCAAGCACCGCCGCAATCGGCTTCGATCCCCGGAATGCCATTGTCACGAGCCCCTTCCATGACGGTCAACCCGTTGGCGACGTCGACGACATGCTCAGTGCCGCTATGCTCGATGTAGGTGATCTTGGCCATTATCTCTCCTTCGCGTTCGTTGCGGTCGTGAATACCGGGGGGATGGCGGGCGTTCCAGCCCCTATGCGCCCACGCCACCACACAGGCTTGTGAAATTCACGTGTGTTCCTTATTTGTTCCGGCACGTCCGACACCACGCCTCCGCCCTTTTCTGTTCTGCATCAACCCGAGCCCTATCCAAGGCCGCGCCCGCCCTCTTGTTTGCCGGTCGAAATGCTGGACCTGCCCCCGCAGGGCGCGCGGGTGGCGGTCGCAGGGCTGGTAATCCTGCGCCAGCGTCCGGGCACGGCCAAGAGGGTGGTCTCTCTGACACTGGAGAATGAAACCGGGGGGTAAGCGTCATCGTCTGGCGCAAGCTTTTCGAACAATACCGCCGCGCGGTGATCGCCGGACAGATGCTGCGCGTCACCGGCCTGTTGCAGCGCGAAAACCAGGTGATCCATGTGATCTCCGAGGAGGTGGAGGATATATCGGCCATGCTGGATGACCTGCTGCGTCCCGACGGGCCGGGTGAACAGATGCCCCTGCCCCTTTCTCGGGATACGAAAACCGGGTAGAGTCTCGCGCAAAGGGCACAGACCCGCCTGCGAGCAGAAAAGGCACCCTCATGAAACCACGCAGCCGGACCGCGACCGCCGGATCCAAGCGGTTGGCCAAACCACGGGCCTTACCGCTCGTCTTGGTGCTGGCCCTGCTGCCGGCCTGCGAGGCGGGATTGCCCGTGCCCGGCGTCGGCACGGCGGAGGTGATCGAAATTCGCTCCGCCCCGCCGGAGAGCCCGTCGAAAGAGGTGTGCTGGGGCGACGAGGCCTCTCCGGCCGTAATCGAAACCGTGACAGAACAGGTGGTGGTCCAACCGGGCAAAGCAGACGGCGCGCCCGCGATCTACAGATCCGACATTAAGCAGAACATTGTCCGTGAACGGCAGGAGTTGTGGTTTCGCACGCCCTGCCCCACCCAGATGACCCCCGATTTCATCGCTTCGCTGCAACGCTCGTTGCAAGCGCGCGGCCACTACCGGGGCGACGCAAGCGGCATAATGGACGAGGCCACCCGAAAGGCAGTACGCCGCTATCAACGCCCCCTGGGGCTCGACAGCGGAAGACTGTCACTGGCGGCAGCACGCAAGCTGGGACTGGTAGCCGTGGAAAAAGCACCCGAAGCGCTCGTTACTTCAACCTCCAGACCGTTGTCAGAGGCCGGGTAAGGGCATGCCGATGGCGCAGCTACTGAACAGAAACCCGTAGCTCCTGCGCCGCTTCCGCCGCTGCACTGTCGGGTACGAATCCAACGTCCAGAAAATTCAGTTCGACCCGGTCACGCATATCCTGCGGGACGTTGAACGCTAATGCCGCCATCATCTCGGGGGCATCTGCGATAATCCGTTCGACATTGCCCGCCGGGAGGCGCGCGAAAGAGGCGACATAGGCGCCATGCTGCGGGTAGGCCACCAACTGACAATAGGGGTCCGAATAACTGCCCGGCAGGGAGCATTGCACAGACGCCACGACGCGCCTGTCGTCGAGGAACCAGAAGGACCGATATTCTCGGGCCGGGTCGGTCTGCGCGGCCACACCCTGGCAGACGCTGAACTGCGCTGGCAGCACCGCGACGTGTGGGCCGGTGGTCGCAGCGGCCTGCGAGGCGATCCAGGCCGGCAGGTCCTCGCGCAGATTGCGCGCGCAGCTCTCTTCGGAGAGCGCGTGATGCGCGGACAACATCTTCCATAGCTCTGGCGGCAGGGAAGCAGACAAAGTCTCGGGCATCGCCTCTGCCGGTGCCTTGCCCTTGTCTGCCGCCAAGATGACCCAGGCCTGATCGTCACACTTGCTCGCGCCGTAATTCTGCGCGCACCCTTCCAGCAGAACGCGTTCGGGCAGGTCCATGCGGTAGAACGTGTCCTCGGGCGCCGTCGCGACGACCCCGCTGCTGGAGCCGCTGTCCCCAAAACCGACCATCGCGAGATAGGTCAGTGATCCCCACAAGGCCGTCCCTGCCCCTGCCACGACCAAAGTAGAGGCAGAGCCCCCCAACTTGCCCCAAAACGCTAACAAACCTGTACCGGATACCTGCATGCCCAAACCCGCTTTTATTTTACTGCTGCTCTTTTCGGCAGGGTAAACCAATTTGCTTGCGAAGCGGTGGACAAGATTCGATTTGCGAATCACCGATTCGGGGGCGTGTCAAAACGACAACACTTTTTGTGAGAAAATCACCCTTTGGCAGGTCATCAAGGCGCCAAAAGCGGAAAGAGCCGCGACAGGCGCGGCTCTTTTTACTCGTTAGGTCAGGTTCTAGGCGTCGGCGGGGCTTACCCCTCCGAGATGGGCAGGGCCACGAACCGTGGCTCACCCTGACGACGGATCAGCAACAGGATCGACTTCCGACCCGCATCCCGCGCCTCAGTGACGCGATCTTCGAGGTCGGTGATCGTTTCGATCTTTTGCTGTCCGGCTTCGGTGATCAGATCACCGGCGCGCAGACCCTTCTCATAGGCATCCGAGGCTTCGTCCACATCGCGCACGACCAGACCGCTGGCGTCGGCACCGATGTCGAGCTGTTCCGCCAATTCAGGCGTGACGGCCGACAGGGACATGCCCATCAGGTCCTTTTCCATCGGGGTCTCGGCACCGGGCTGTGCGGCCGGAACCGCTTCGGCCTCGGCATCCTCGCGACGACCCAGCGTGACCTTCAACGTTTCGGTCTTGCCATCGCGCCAGACGGTGACGCGCACGGTCTTGCCAACCTGCGTGCTGCCGACCTGACGAACCAGCCCGCGTGTATCGTCGACATCGACCCCGTCGAAGGAGGTGATGACATCGCCCGCCTTCATTCCGGCATCCATTGCCGGACCTTCGGGCACGTCAGAGACCATCGCGCCGCGTGCCTCCGCAAGGCTCATCGCATCGGCCATGTCTTCGGTCACATCCTGAATGCGCACACCCAGCCAGCCGCGGCGGGTTTCACCGAATTCCTTCAGCTGATCGACGACGCCGCTGACGACATTGGACGCCATGGAGAACCCGATCCCGATTGAGCCGCCATTGGGCGACAGAATCGCGGTGTTTACGCCGACCACTTCGCCGTCGAGGTTGAATAGCGGACCGCCCGAGTTGCCGCGATTGATCGCCGCGTCGGTCTGAATGTAGTCATCATAGGTGCCCGACAACGCCCGGTTGCGTGCCGAGACGATTCCGGCAGACACCGAAAATCCCTGCCCCAGCGGGTTGCCCATGGCAATGACCCAGTCACCTACGCGCGCGATATCGCTGTCACCAAAGCTGACAAAGGGCAGCGGCTGCGGCGCCGTGACCTTGAGCAGCGCGATGTCAGTCTTTTCATCCGTGCCGACCAGTTCGGCGTCCAGCGTGGTGCCGTTGAAGAACTCGATCGAGATCTCGTCGGCGCCGGTGATGACGTGATTGTTGGTGACGATATAACCATCCTCGGAAATCACGAAGCCAGAGCCGAGCGCGGAGGACCGGCGTGGCGTTCGATCATCGCGATTGCGGTCCTGGAACTCCTTGAAGAAATCCTCGAACGGTGACCCTTCGGGCACGATCGGCGAGCCCTGCTCGCGTCCCGCGACCATGGTGGAGGTGGTGATGTTGACGACCGCTGGGCTGAACCGCTCTGCCAGATCGGCAAAGCTATCGGGCCGCGCGACGGCCTGAATGGCCTGAACCAGAACCAGCAGGGCCGCCAGCGTCAGGGTCCAGAAGGCCCGCGGCGTCAGCGCAAGGCCCCGTCGCGCAACCGCCTGGGGGGCCCGGGAAATTGGCTGAATACTCACTCCTGTATCTCCTTATGGTGTTTGTACATAGTCTCTGTCGAACCCCGCCGAAGGCGAAGTTATCGATACATGTGATGCAATGTAGGGTCGCATGTCCGCAACTCAAAGCCAATCGCATCCAGACAAGTGACCGTGATTATCACGTGAGGCCGCCGAAACGCCCCGTGCTGCGCGTTTTCGGTGCAACCCAGCAGGGTCAGGCCCCCATCCCCTTTGCCGCCCAGACCAGGGCAAGGCCCGCCGTCATTGCGATCAACCCCAGCATTCGGCGTTGATCCTCGGCCATCAGGCGCAGCGTTTCCAGCAGGCGCTCCACAAGCAAAGGGGCCAGCGCATAGGCCAGCCCCTCCACAATCAAAACCAGCCCGAGGGCCAGACATGCAGTCGCGATCATTGCGACGCCGGTGCCTGCTCGGCGGTGCCGCCTGTCGGCTCCGTAGGCGCGGCGTCCGTATCATCGGCGCCGCCACCAACCCCGGCAAGACCGGAGGTGGGCGGAACGGTGCTGCTTCCCCCGTTCTGAGAGACCCCCTCCTGGGACGTTTCGTCCTGAGAGGTCCCGGCCTGGCTGGCGTCCTGTTCGGTCGCCTGTTGTTCGACAGCCTCTCCTCCAGTGCCGTTCTCGGTCCCCGCGTCAGCTGCCTGACCCTCAGCCTCGGAGGCTGCCGGATCCGTCGCCGTGGTTCCAGTCGCGGCAGGTGCCGCGTCCAACCCGGTATCCTTGAGATAGGTAAAGAACTCGTTGTCCGGGTTGATCACCATGGTCGAATTCCCGCTTTGCAGTGCCTTTTGATAGGCGGCGAGAGAGCGATAGAAGTCAAAGAACTCCGGGTCCTTGCCAAAGGCGTCGGCAAAGATCGCGTTGCGCAGCGCGTCGGCTTGACCACGGGTGATCTCGGACTGACGCCGTGCGTCCGACACGATCTCGACCTGCGTCCGGTCGGCCTGTGCGCGGATACGCTGGGCCGCCTCGTTACCGCGCGCGACTTCGTCCGCCGCTTCGCGCTCACGCTCGGCCCGCATCCGGCCAAAGGTCGCGTCGAGGTTTTCGCGCGGCAGGTCCGTCCGCTTGAGCCGCACGTCGATAATCTCCAGCCCCAGATTGCGGGCCTCATCGATCGCGCCGTTACGGATGCGCAGCATCAGCGCGAAACGGTCAGTCGACAGGATGTCGTTGGACGCGACGGAGCCGAGGATTTCCCGCGTTTGCGAGCGCAGGATCGAATCCAGCCGGCTCTCGGCGGCACTGATCCCGCCGACACCGACGGCTTGGCGGAACTGTTCGACGTCGATAATCCGATAGCGCGCAAAGGCATCCACGACCAGACGGCGGTCATCCAGCGGCGTGACCTCCAGCGGGTCGATGTCGCGGCTGAGGATCCGGTCGTCATAGCGAACGACCTCCTGGACCAGCGGCAGTTTGAAGGCTAGGCCCGGATCTTCCTTGACGTCAACGACGCGGCCGAACTGAAGGATCAGCGCCTTTTCACGTTCATCAACGATAAACACCGAAGACAGCGCGATCATGGCCGCGACCACGACCACGGGCAGAATGATGGCAGAACGTTTCATGATCAGTTCCCCCCGGTTTGTGCCGCGCCAGCGCGCGTCGTTGATCGGTTGCCCTGCAATTCGTTCAGCGGCAGGTAGGGCACAACGCCCTGACCGGATTGCTCGTCGATGATGATCTTGTCGACGCGCCCCAGAACCTCTTCCATCGTCTCGAGGTAAAGACGCTTGCGCGTCACCTCGGGCGCCTTGAGGTATTCTTCGAGAACGGCGGAGAAGCGACTCGCCTCACCTTCGGCTTCGTTGACGACCTGCGCGCGATAGCCTTCGGCCTCTTCCAGCACCTGCGCAGCTTCACCGCGCGCGCCGGCGAGAACCCGGTTGGCATAGGCATCGGCCTGTTTTTCCAGCTTGTCGCGTTCCTGTTCGGCAGCCTGTACTTCGCGGAAGGCATCGATCACCTGTTGCGGAGGATCGGCCTTGTCAAAGTTCACCCGCACGACGTTCATGCCAGAATCGTAGCTGTCGAGCGTGCTTTTGATCAGATCCTGCAACCGGCTCGCGATGGACCCACGATCCCGGTTGAGGATCGGCGCCAATTCGGACTGCGCGATGATCTCGCGCATGGCGGATTCGGATACGGCCCGGATGGTCATTTGGGGATCACGCAGGTTGAACAGGAATTTCGCCGGATCGTTGATGTTCCAGACGACCTGGAAATCGATGTCGACGATGTTCTCGTCACCGGTCAGCATCAACCCGGCATCGTCGAGACGACCGCCGACCCCGATATCCTCCGTCCGTTCGCGCGTCACGGCGATCACTTCGGCGGTGACAAAGGGCCAGGGTGCAAAGTTCAGACCCGGATTGCCGGTGGAATAATAATCGCCAAGGAACAGTTCGACCGACTTCTCTTCGGGCTTCACGGTGTAAAAGCTGGCCGTCAGCCAGAGCACCAGAGCCACACCTAGAGCGATCAGGATCGTGCCGCGTGTCAGGCGCGGCCCACCGGGCATACCGCCGCCGGTCCCATTGGTGCCGCCGCCATTTCCACGGCCGCCCATCAGAACGCGCAACTGGTCCTGCCCTTTGCGCATCAATTCGTCGATATCCGGAATCTGCGGTTTGTCCCCGTCAGGACGCCGACCGCCCCCGTCGCCACCGGAAGGCGGCTGTTGCCGCCCGCCGCCGGAATTACCGCCGCCCCAGGGGCCGCCCGAATTACCAGCCATGTCAGTCCTTCTCACTTGTTCTTCGGCAATCGTTGTCGATACCGTTTTCAATCCGTCATTATCTAAACACTGCTCCCAAACTGTGCATTCCGGGGCAGAATTCAAGTTCTTCGCACCGGCTCACGCATGGTCACCAGCTCTTCGGCCATGGTCGGGTGAACCGCGACGGTGCGATCAAAGTCCTCTTTCGTCGCGCCCATCTTGATCGCGATACCCGCCAGCTGGATCATTTCGCCGGCATTCGGCGCGACGATGTGACAGCCCAGAACCTTGCGGCTTTCCTGACTAACGATGAGCTTCATCATCACCCTGTCGCTGCGCCCGGCAAAGGCGCTGTGCATCGCCTTGAAGGAGGTCGCGTAAACCTCAATTGGTTCTTCTGCATCTTCCTCGGCGATACCGATGGTGCCCATCTCGGGCTGGGTGAAGATCGCGGTCGGGATCAGGTCATGGTCCGGCTTGGTCGGGTTGCCTTTGAAGACGGTCTCGACAAAGGCCATGCCCTCGCGAATGGCCACAGGCGTCAGATTGACCCGGTCGGTCACATCCCCGATGGCATAGATCGAGGGCACATTGGTCTGGGAATACGCATCCACCTGGATCTCGCCCTTGCGACCCAGATTGACGTCGGCGTCCTCCAGCCCCATCCCCTTGGTGTTCGGCACGCGCCCGGTGGCAAAGAGCACCTTGTCAAAGACCCGCTCCGTCCCGTTGGTCGCCTTGACGCGGATACCGCCCTCGGCTTCGGACATCTCAATGATGTCGGTGCCGCAATGCAGATCGACACCGTTCGTCTTCATCTCTTCCGCGATCAGACCGCGGGCTTCTTCGTCAAAACCACGCAGGATCTGCGCGCCGCGATAATATTGCGTGGTCTCCACTCCGAGCCCGTTAAAGACCCCGGCGAATTCGCAGGCGATATATCCGCCCCCGATGATCAGGATCGTCTTGGGCAATTCCGGCAGATCAAAGATGTCGTCGCTGACGATCCCCAGATTCGCGTTCTCAAGGTCCGGACGGACAGGATGGCCGCCGGTCGCGATCAGGATGTGTTTGGCGGACTTCGTGGTGCCGTCGGCCAGCTCCACGGTATGGGCGTCCTTGACGATGGCGCGCTGGTCAAACCGGTCGACGCCGGAGTTGTCGATCAGGCGTTGATAAACCCCCTCAAGGCGATCCAGCTCATCCGACAGCTTGGACTGGAAGCTCTTCCAGTCAAAATCACCCTCACCGACATCCCAGCCGAAGGCGCGCGCATCCGCGATCATCTCGCCGTAGCCGCTGGCAAAGACCATCAGCTTCTTGGGCACGCATCCTCTGATCACACAGGTACCACCAAAGCGGCTTTCCTCGGCAATGGCGACCTTGGCGTCGGCCTCACCGGCGGCAACGCGCGCCGCGCGCACGCCGCCCGATCCGCCGCCAATCACAAAGAGATCGTAGTCGAAATCGCTCATGTCGTCCTTCTCCATCGCGTCGTCAGCCTATCCCACATGGGGCCGGCGATGGCCAGCGCAACCCGCCCCTTCATCTCGTCTGAAATACTCCGGGGTGAAGGCCAGCGGCCGAGGGGCAGCGCCCCTCAACCGCTCCGCCTTCGAACCGTCACTCGCTCAGATCGGAAAACAGGTTGTCGTCTTCCAGAAAATCCAGCCGGCTTTCCTCGATGGTACCGGCGTTGATGTCGCGCACCTCGACGCGCCCGTCCCCGTAGCCGACGATGACTGAATCGCAGATGTCGATGAACAGTCCGTTTTCGACGACCCCCGGCATCTGGTTCAACACCATGGCGAGCTGGCGCGGCTCTCCGATCCGGTTGAGGTGCAGATCGAGGATGTAATTCCCCTCGTCCGTCAGAAAGGGGCGCTGACCGTTCATCCGCAACGTCGAGTTCCGCCCCAGCACGTCCATGGAGATCAGCGTCTCCTCGACCAGGGCCTGGGTCGTCTGCCAGCCAAAGGGGATGACCTCGATGGGCAGGGGGAACGCGCCGAGGCGTTCGACCTCCTTGCCGATATCCGCGATCACGATCATCTGATCGCTGGCGGTGGCGACGATCTTTTCCTGCAACAAGGCTCCGCCGCCGCCCTTGATCAGGTTCAGATCGCCGTCGAATTCGTCCGCGCCATCGATGGTGAGGTCCAGCCACTTCGCCTCGTCGAGCGAGATCACCTCGATCCCGACATCACGCGCCAGTTGTGCCGTGCGGGTGGAGGTCGGAACGCCCTTGATCTTCAGCCCGTCCTGGCGAACCAACTCACCGAGGCAGCGCACCATCCAGGCGGCGGTGGACCCGGTCCCCAATCCGACACGCATCCCGTCTTCGACATAATCGACCGACCGTTTGGCCGCGACATATTTAGCCTTGTCGATCGGGGACAGCTCTCCGGACATCGAATTCTCCTTGGGCATGCGCTCTGAGGCGGGGACTTTTGCCGCTTATAGGACGGCCTCGGCGGCGTTGCGAGGATCAATTCGCCTCGCGTTGTGGTTCACCTCGTCGCGGCCCCGCGCATCTGTGCTACCAATGCCCAAACGTTCCGCCGCCGCTTTGGCGACCTCACCAATCGTTTCTGGCGGTGTTTTAACCGCTCTGGGCAAAATTGGCGGAACTCGGGTTTTGAACCCTCCCGACATCGGAAAACCCCCGGCGCGGATGCACCGGGGGTCGAAACGGCCGTCATGCAGCCGAAACAAATGGCTCAGCTTACGAACGATCGTCGATCAGCACCTGGAACGACCCATTCGTCGTCTCATAGACGCCGATGACGTCATCCGCGGCATAGCCTTCGGCGTTCAACGCGGCGGACAGATCAGCGTTGGCACCGATCATACCCCGCATGTCCGTCAGCTCTGTTTCCGCTTGCGTCAGCGCCGTATCAAGCGCGCTGGCGTTTTCACTGGCCTCGCCCTGCACTTCGGAAAGCGTCATAGTCTCGATCTCGGCCCCGGCGTCGATCTGGCCGACCGCGTCCGCATTGGTCTGGGTACGGACCGAAGAGATGACCTGACCATAGGTCATCGGGCGCTTCATGCTGCCATCCCTGGCGTCCGCGACGTCAGCGCCGCTGGGCTGCTGGCCAATAGCGTTGCCCTGGGCGTTGCCTTGAGCGTTGCCGTTGATCTGCGCATTGCCATTCAAGGCGCCACCCTGTGTGGCCGCGCTATCGTCCGAAGCGACCTGCGCTGCGCCATTTGCATCCACCGAGGTGCCCGCGCTGATACCAGAGCCGGAAGTTCCGGCCGAGACACCCGCGCTGACGCCTGCACCGCCGCCGATTCCAGCGTTCTGCGCAATCGCGGCACCGGATACGGAAGTGGCAAGGATAGCTGCGAGACCGATAGTCTTGGTACGGAAAGTCATGGTTTTTCTCCTTCTGTCTACAGATGCCGTCGGGCATCCGTTGAGAGGACAATGCAATCGGGTGGCTGTTCGTTCCGGCCCTGTTTCAGCGCCTTGCGGAAACACGCCGGAACCGGCCCCACCCCTCGTATTATCATTATAAATCAGAGCACTATACGGCGGCGAACTTCTTCTCATCCGCTACGCTCATCCCCTCGATCCAACGACCACTCCATCCATAGCAACCGATCCCGTGCACAGAGGCATAACGGGGTACGCCTTGCTCGCCCGACGCGCGCATGCTTCAATCCGTCCACGCGTCCCAGCCCGAAAAGCCTGACCATGACCCCTGACCGCCCCTTGCTCGGCATTGCCCTGATGCTGGGCTTTTGTGTCATCGCGCCGTTGGGCGACTCGATGGCCAAGCTGTTGGGCCAGCCGGAATGGGCGCAGCCCCTGTTCCAGGTGGTGCTGATCCGGTTCGCCATGCAGGCGCTGTTCCTGCTGCCGATCGCCTTGGCATCGGGTCGCCCCCTCGCCACGCCTCGCACGATTACCGCGCTGGTGCTGTTGCGGACGGTTCTGCACATGGCAGGCGTCGGGCTGATGTTCATGTCCCTGCGCTTCCTACCGCTGGCCGATACGGTCGCCATCGCCTTTGTGATGCCCTTCATTCTGCTGCTGTTCGGCTGGCTCTGGATGGACGAAGAGGTCGGCTGGCGGCGCCTGTCCGCCTGCACCGTCGGATTTGTCGGCACCCTATTGGTGATCCAGCCCAGCTTTATCGATGTCGGCTGGCCCGCCCTCATGCCACTCGGGGTCGCGGTCAGCTTTGCGATGTTCATGCTGGTGACGCGACGCATCGCGAAAGAGGTCGATCCCATCGCGATGCAGGGGGTCAGCGGCGCGATGGCGCTCGGCCTCATGCTGCCGCTGGTCGCCATCGGCGCGGTACTCGACGTCGAAGCGCTGAACCTCGTCGCGGTCCCGAGCGGCGCGATAGCGCTCTACCTGATGCTCGGATTGCTCGGTACCTTCGGGCATCTCTTCATGACGTGGTCGCTGCGGTTCGCGCCCTCCACCACACTTGCGCCGATGCAATACCTTGAAATCCCGACCGCCACGGTGATCGGCTGGCTGATCTTTTCCGAATGGCCGGACGGTCTGGCTGCCGTCGGCATCGCGATCACCGTGATAGCCGGACTCTATATCATCCTGCGCGAGCGGGCCATCGCGCGTCAGACCGTGACAGCGCCGCAAGCAGCGGGCGGAGGGCCGGGCGCGGCAGTATAAGGAGCATGCCGGGGCGGTCCATGCTCAGACACACCCTTTTATCCGCGACCCGGTTCGACGTCGCGATCCGGGCGTCGGGGCGAAAGATCAGCCCGTCAATCGGCCAGTGCAATCCTTGCGAGGTGCCCGTGACCTCTGCCATCGGAAACAGCGACAAGCGACTTTCGACGGGAAGGTCGAGCGCAATCCGCGGCGGACAGAGACAGGTGATGTCTTCGGGCCCTATCAGGATACAGCGCCGATCGGGATGGTGTGTCAGACCGGTCAGCACCGCAAGCTGATGATCCAGTCGCCCACCATGAAAGCCGACCGCCAGCACGACCGGCGCGGTGATAGACCGCAGCGCCTTGTCGAAATCGGTGGTCTCCTGCTCAGCTATAGGGTGCAGTCGATCCGAGGGTAGCGCGCGGCGCTCACCCTCGCTGAGGCTGTCGAGGTCGCCGATGATGGCCCTCGGCGTCAGGTTGCAGGCCCGCGCGAGGTCAGCGCCGCCATCCGCCGCGACCAAGGGCGCTTCGGCCAACCCTTCGTGATCGAGCAGATCGGCAAGGTCGCGGCGGGCGGTCGCGTCGGATGTTGCGCCAAGCAGGACAACAACGCCCGAATGGGTCACTATTTGTTCAGGTTTCAATGGCACTCCTTGCACAAGACGGCTGAAATGATTGTTGTCGATTCCGGGCCAAAGTGGACAGATACCATGAAATTGTCACAAAATGAGACGACCCGTTCCTTAGATTCGAACCTGTTGGGTCGCATGGTCTAGCCGATAGAGGTGGAAAGAGCAGTCCCCACCCGATGTGGCAAGAGACAAGAAGTGAGAAGCAACGTGGCAGAGTCAAATAAAATCCTGACAGTATCTTATGGAACGTTTTCCTGCACGTTGGAGGGGTTTGACGACGCCTTTTCGACGATGAAGGCAATCGCGGAGTATTTTCGGGACCTCGCATCCGAAGATCGCTATTTCGGCGCAGAGCCGCCAACCCCCGACCCCGACATGCTCGCCCAACTGGCCAGCCGCGCGGCGGATCGCCGGGTTCAGGCCCGCCAGAGCGAGACGGGAATCGTCCTGCGCCAGGATGGCGCGGCGCTGAACAAACCCGCGGAGGCCAATGCGCCACAGGCCGCAGACACGGCAAGCGAAGCCCCCACCACCGAGGATATGGTCGCAGAGGACGCCTCGTCTGACCAGCCTGTCGCGACCCAGACGGCTGTCGCGGACCCGGATGCCGTCAATGCAGAGGCATCTGAGGACGCGGCGCCGGTCGCAACGTCGACGCAAGAGCCCGACGATATTCCCGCCGCCCCCGTTGAGGCACCCGTCGAGGCATCCGTGGACTACCACGACGACTCCCAGCCCGAAACCGAGGGCGACGCCCCGGTCGAGGCCGCCGAATCAGCGCAGACCGACGAAGAAGACGCCGCGATCGCAGTCGATATGACCGAAGATGACGCCGCCCCTGCCGCACGTCTCGCGATCAACAGGACCGCGACCGTCACCCGCCCGGCGAAACCCGTGCAGGCCGCTCGCGTGCAGCCTTCCCGCCCTCGGGTTCAGGTCAGTGGCGCCACACGCAATGTCCGCGTGACCACCGCCCGCCCAAGCGTCGCACCCCATCCCGATCAGAACTCCGTCGCGGCCAAACTTCAGCGTATCCGCGATGTTGTGGCCCGCGAACGCGCCGCCGCCGTCTCCACCTACGAAGAGGACGAGCATTCCGATCTAGGCGATTTCGACGCCGATATGACCGATGACGACGCAGGCTTTGGCGTGACGTCGAATGTGGAACCGGCCGGTGCCATGCCCGATGTCGCGGATCACGAAGCCCCCGAAGCGGAGGCCCAGGACGAAGCCCAAGACGATCTCTCCGAGATCGATCTCAGCGCAGCGCTCGCCATCGCCAATTCTACCGTTGATGACCTGGCAGACGACTCCCAGACGGCCGAGGATGACGTCGCCCCTGTCGAGACAGCCGAAGCACCTGCGCAGAGCGAGCCGGAACAAATCGAGCCCGAGCAGACTGATGCGCCGGAGCCCGTCGCGGCCCGCCCCGTCGCCCGCGTCCTGAAGGTCAAGCGCCGCGATTTCGAAGCTGCGGTGCGTGACGAGCGGATCGAAGAGGCCACAGACGCCCCCGGCGCCGACGACCCCGATGCAGACACTAGCGCGGCAACGAGCAGCGGCTCGGTCGTAAGCTCGCTCAGCCCCGAGGACGAGGCAGAGCTGCAGAACGAACTGATGGCGCTCGAGGCCGAGATTTCACGCGGCTCGAGAGTGTCCTCTTCGGAGGCCGACGTTAAGCTCGGTGAAGTCAGCCTCGCCGAGGCAGCCGAAGACCATGTCACGGCGTCCGAGGACCTCGAGGACGACACAATCACAGAAGACGACTTCGCCGCGGATGAGCACGCCGAGGAGGATGCTCCGCGCAGTGCAGTGGAAGCCGAGGCCGACGAAAGCGTCTTTGGCGATGAGGATGACGCCTATCTCGACGAGGGTTTCTTTGACACGGACGAGGTGGACGACGAGAGTGAGGACGATTTCGCCTACGCCGAGGACGAGGACGAGGACGAGGACTTTGACGTCGCTGATGCAGAGGCCGAAGCCGAAGCCGAAGAAACCTCGGAATATGCCGGCGCGCAATCCGAAGAGGAGGAGGCCGCTGACACCGTCAATCCGCGCAGCCGTCTGCTGCACAAGGCGGACGCCGACATGGATCGCATCCTTGCGGAAACCAACAACCAGCTTGGTGACAGTGATGGCACCCGCCGCCGCAGCGCCATCGCTCATCTGCGCGCCGCAGTCGCCGCGACCAAGGCCGAAAAGCGGGCCGGTGCCGACCTCAGCGGCGACAACAGCGAGGAAGCCGACGCCTACCGCGAGGATCTGGCACAGGTGGTGCGTCCGCGCCGCCCCGTGGCCCGCGGCGACGCCCCGGCCCGCCCGAGCGAAGAGCGCCCGGCCCCGCTAAAACTGGTCGCCGAACAGCGTGTCGACATGCACGGCATGGATCGCGACACCCCCGTCCGGCCCCGCCGCGTCCGCGTCGCCGACCTGGCAGAGCAGGAGGCGAGCGCCGCCGACATGGACCACGAGGCAGAGGCCCATGCCCGCGCCGCCGCAGCCCACGCTGCATCCTTCAACGAGTTCGCCGAACGGGTCGGCGCGGTGGACCTGCCCGATCTGTTGGAAGCCGCGGCCTCTTACCTGTCATTCATCGAAGGGCGCGACCAGTTCACCCGCCCGCAACTGATGATCAAGGCGCGTCAGGCGCTCGAAGAAGAGTTCTCTCGCGAGGATGGGTTGCGCCACTTTGGCCGCCTGCTGCGCGAAGGCAAGCTGCGCAAGGTCGCCTCCGGCCACTTCACCGTCTCAGAGCGGATCAACTTCCGCCCCGAAGAACGCGCCGTCGGCTAAATATCGCGCGAATGATCGAAACGAAAGGGCTGGCCGAAAGGCCGGCCCTTTTGTTGTGTCAGCCTCTGAGCCAGACCAAACCACCGTCTTGTCCCAAGGGGGCCGCAGGGTGCGGCTGGGTGCGGCTGGGCAGCGCACACCGCGTTCTACTACCGACTGCCTCAGGGCTTGAGTTCCGGGCGCCCCTGTGTTGCCCCCTCGGCGTCACAGCATCCCCGCGGCTATTCAGTCAGTGGCAGGTCAGTCAGCGACGAGGACCCGAGCGAATCCAGAACCTTTTCAGGCACCGCGCGCGATTTGTGCAACGCAGGGTTCAGTTGCGCGCAGACGATCGCTGCGCACGCCTGCCTTTGCCCTGAACCCAATCCGCAGCCTCGCTCGTCCGCCAGCGAGCCTTCTCCGCGCGCACCCTCAGGCTTGATGTCCCATCAAGCCCTCAATACGAGGGCTTGCGCTTGCCCATATTGGCCGAGACGATCTCGATCTGGTGCGCGCCGCCGATCAGCTTGGCCTGTTCCACCGATTCTGCCATCAACACCTCCGCTTCGGACGCGCCGCTTTCGGCCAGAGAAATCAGCGCCTTTGCCAAACGTGTGCCGGAGGGCGATTTTTCGGCGATATTCGCCACGATCTCTTGCGCACGGGCCTGCGGGTCCTCGGCGATTTCGGTGACGAACCCCCAGCTCAACCCCTGCTCGGCCGTCACGGGCTCGGCCGTGTAGGTCATCAGGCGGATGACGTCGCTGCGCATGAGGTTCGGCATGTAGACCATGCCGCCCATATCCGGAACCAGCCCCCACTTGGCCTCCATCACTGCGAATTTCGTGCCCGGCGCCGCGATGCGGACATCCGCGCCAAGGGCCAGTTGGAACCCTGCGCCAAAGGCCGCGCCCTGCACCGCTGCGATCACCGGCACCGGCAGATCACGCCAGATGGTGGCGACGCGCTGCATCAGGTTCGATGTGCCATGAGTGCGCGAAACGACCCGCTCGGTCTGATCGCCACCCGATGCGTGGTCGCCAAAGGACGCGACATCCAGCCCAGCGCAGAAGGCCCGACCCTCGCCCGACAACAGCACGGCGCGAATACCCGTGTTATCCATCAGCGCTTCGCCCGCCTCGACGATCGCCTCGGCCATTTTCGGATCGACGGCATTCATCTTGTCGCCGCGAATTAGGGTCACATGGGCGACGTGATCGCGGATCTCGGTGCGTACTCGGGTCATTGGCGGCTTCTCCCTCTGCCTCGTGTTGGGCAGAGTTTGCCCGTGCCGTGGATCAGTGACCAGCCCGACACTGCGTCAGATCTGCGAAATACGGTCTCAAGGCGCCGTCCCCGGTACTGTCACAGCCCAGGGTACATAGCCGCCTTACCCCTTGCCCGCACGCGCCGCGCACGGTTATCTGCGCCCAGCACAGCCAAGGAGCCCGCGACATGCCACCTCGCTACACCGATCTGGTCGCCAGCCTGCCGGCCAACGTGCCCTTTATCGGGCCCGAGACCATGGAACGCGCGCGCGGCGCGGATTTCCTCGCACGGCTCGGCGCGAACGAAAGCGTGTTCGGCCCCAGCCCCAAGGCGCTGGAGGCGCTGAGGACAGCGGAGGCCGGCATCTGGAAGTACGGCGATTCCACCAGCCACGATCTGCGCCACGCGCTGGCGGCGCATCACGACATCACGCCCGAGACTATCGTGGTGGGCGAAGGGATCGACGGATTGCTCGGTTATCTCGTGCGTCTGCTGATCGAGCCGGGCGAGACTGTGGTGACCTCTGCCGGGGGCTATCCGACGTTCAATTATCACGTATCCGGCTACGGCGGCGTGCTCGACAAGGTACCCTTTGACGGGGATCGCGAGGACCTGCCCGCCCTGATCGCCCGCGCCACGCAGACCCGCGCCAAGCTGGTTTACCTCGCCAACCCGGACAACCCCATGGGGACATATTGGACGGGGGCCGAGATTGCGGCGGCGCTGGAGCATCTTGGCCCCGACACCCTGATGGTGCTGGACGAAGCCTACGGCGAATTTGCCCCTGCGGACGCCGCCTTGCCCCTGCCCGTCACGGATGAGCGGGTGATCCGCATGCGCACGTTTTCCAAGGCTTACGGCATGGCCGGTGCGCGGGTCGGCTACGCCATCGGTGCGGTTGAGTTGATCCAGTCTTTCGAGAAAGTGCGCAACCATTTCGGTTTGAACCGGGCGGCGCAGGCCGGGGCACTGGCGGCGCTTGCCGATCAGCCCTATCTGTCAGAGGTCCGCGCCAAGGTCGAAACCTCACGCGCGGAGATCGCCCGGATCGCGTCGGACAACGGCCTGACCTCCCTGCCCTCAGCCACCAATTTCGTCGCCGTGGATTGCGGCGGTGACGGTGATCTGGCGCGCGCCATGGTGGCCGCCCTCGGGCGGCGCGGCGTTTTTGTCCGCATGCCCTTCGTGCCTCCGCAAGACCGCTGCATCCGGATCAGCTGCGGCACGCCCGAAGATATGGCGGTTCTGGCGGAGGTTTTCGGCGCGGCATTGGCCGAAGCGCGCGCAGGCGCCCCAGACTGAGCCGCTTGGCCCGCTTTGGGCGACCAACTGCCTTGGCGCGATGGTCCTCTGTCCGGCTGCTTCCACTCTGCATCCGCTGACTTGCGCCGCCTGGAGCATGCCCCCTGACCCAGCGCCGCCATGCATCAGACGGCATGTGCTCAAATCCGCGTCCCCTCGCGAAACGGCGTGACGGCGGTGGCAATCTTGCGCGTCCCCTTGTACCGCGCGAGACCCCGAAACCGTCGCAAGGGAGGCGGAGCCCCGGACCGTCGCCCCATCACCGGATTACACCTTTGCCGCATTGGCCATGGGTCTGGTGAACCTGCTCTGGGTCTTTGCCGTGATCTGGGCGCTGTTCGGCCTGCCGGCGGGGATGGCCCTCGGCGGTGGACTGAACCCGGGGATTGACCGGCTGCGGCGTTAGCCTTCTGCGATGACAGCAGCGGCGGCGGAAAGCGCGCCGGCCCCCCGCTGCACGCCGATGGCCTGCATCCCGGCCTCCAGCGTGCCCAGCATCCCAAGGACCATATGCGCGTTGAGGTGCCCCATGTGACCGATGCGGAAGAAGCCTTCGCCCTTTGGGTCCTCGGGGCTTTCCATTCCCAGCCCGATGCCGAGCGTGACACCGGCGTTGCCAGAGACCCATTCCCGCAGCGCGCTGCCGTTGCGCCCCCCGACCCCGAGCGCGGTGACCGCATGGCTTCGCAATCGCTGGTCTGTGACGTTCAGGCGCAGCGTTCCGCCCGCGGCCCAGGCGTCGCAGGCGGCCCAGATCGCGCGGGCGAGCGTGACGTGACGTTGCCAGACCTGCGCCATCCCTTCGTCGTGCAACATATCCAGCGCGGCGCGCAGCCCAAAGAGGTGGTGGGTCGGCGCGGTGCCCCCGAAGAACTGGTAGAACCGCTCCGGGTCGATGCGCCCGCGCCAGTCCCAATAGCGCGAGACGCGGGGCATCGCGGCGCGCGCCTCTTCGGCCTTGGGACTGACAAAGATGAACGACAGGCCGGGCGGCACCATCAGCCCCTTCTGGCTGGCCGTGACGGCGACATCGACGCCCCAGTCGTCCATATGAAATTCCTCGCAGGCCATCGAGGCAATGCAATCGGCCATCAGCAAGGCGGGGTGATCGGCGGCATTCATCGCGGCGCGGATCGGGCGCGGATCGTTCAGCAGCGAAGTGGCGGTATCGACATGGCTGAACAACACCGCCTTGTAGCTATGCGCGGTGTCGGCGCGCAGGGTGTCCTCCAAACGGGCGGGGTCGATCCCGGCGGTGGTGCCGAAGTCGATCTTGTCGGCGATGATCCCCAACCCCTCGGCCATCTCGGCCCAGCCGTGTCCAAACCGGCCCGTGACGCAGACCAGCACCCTGTCCCCCGGCCCCGCGATATTGGCGAGCGCGGCTTCCCAGGCGCCGTGGCCGTTGGCGATGTAAAAGGCCACCTTGCCTCGGGTCATCGCCACCCGCTGCAGATCCGGGACCATGCCCTGAACCATGGTGATGATGTCGCCTTCATAGATGTTGGGCGCAGCGCGGTGCATTGCCTGCAACACCGCATCCGGCATGACGGAGGGGCCCGGAATCGCAAGGTAGGGACGGCCAGCGGCTAGGGTCATGTCGCACCTGTCGGAAAGTGTTCGCACCAAGTGTTAGCCGTGCCCTCGGTCCCGTCAACGCGCGAGCGACCGGAATCCTCATTCGCGTGGGCGCATGGATGGAGAACGTCGCGGCACCTTCTGCCCTCATCGCGCCGCGTGGGTCCGGGCAGCCCCTCGGCACAGGTTCGGCGCACCCGAGGCGCGCCCTGAAGACGCGCGGCGGGTCACGTCGCTTGCCTGCGTCCACCCGAGCGCCTAAATGGGGCTGGCTGGGAAACGCCGGCGGCAACACCCGAGGGCAGATGAACCTGATCGAACGGATACAGGCGTGGGAACGGGGCGTTCGCGCCTCTTACAACGTGGATCTTTCAACACCCGAGAACCGTCGGCGGGCGAATATCTACAACCTCTGGTTCGATCACGCGATTCTGCGCACGGTCTGGACGAACTTTTTTCAGATCGCGCCGGGGGTTTACCGGTCCAACCATCCGACCCATGTTCGGTTCGAAAAGATGAAGGCGCTCGGCATCCAATCGGTCCTCAACCTGCGTGGAGCCGGCGGCGCGGCGCATTACCTGACCGAAAAGGAAAGCTGCGAGGCCCTGGGCCTGACTCTGGTGGATTGCACCTTGCAGGCCCGCCACGCCGCGCCGCGCGAAGATATACTGGACGTCATTGCCGCCTTTCGCAGCATCGAACGTCCTTTTGTGATGCATTGCAAATCGGGCGCGGACCGGGCCGGTTTCGCCAGCGCGATTTACCTGATCGTGATGGAAAAGCAGCCGATTTCGGTCGCGCGCCGCATGCTTTCCCCGAAATATGCACATCTGAAATGGACCAAGACCGGGATCCTCGATTTCATCCTCGACCAGTTCGCGGCGCGCCAGTCCGAGACCGGAATGGACTTTGAAACCTGGATCGCGACGGAGTACGATCACCTCGAAATGCAGGCGGCATATGAGACCAAGCGAGGGCGCGCATGACCAGCAAACCGACGACCGCGGCGCGCCATGATGCGCGGACCCCGATGTCCGAGGGCGCGTCCGACCCCGCGTTGAAGCCGGATCAGCGCCCCTTGTCCGCCACTGGGGCGACCACCGGCAACGCCCCGACCGCTGGCGCCGCCGAGATCGGCGAGCAGCCCGCGCCCGGCATCGATCACGCCAAAGGGCTGCTGGCGTGGTTATGGCGTGGCTATCTGCACAAACACATCTGGCTGCTGATGTTGGCCGCTCTGTTCATGGTGCTCGAAGGCTCCATGCTGGGCGCGCTCAGCTGGGTGATGAAGCCGATGTTCGACGTCGTGTTTATTCAGGGCAACACCGGCGCGCTTGGTTGGGTCGGCGCCGCGATCCTGGGGATTTTTATTGGACGGGCCATCGCCTCGATTGCGCAAAAGGTGCTGCTGGCGCGCATATCACAGCTAAGTTCGGCCGAAATCCGCACCGACCTTCTGTCTCGGCTGATGCGACAGGACGGCGTGTTTCACCAGACCCACCCGCCGGGGTTCCTGATCCAGCGGGTGCAGGGCGACGTATCGGCCATCAACGACGTGTGGAAAGCGGTGCTGACCGGCGCCGGGCGCGACGCGGTGTCGCTGGTGATCCTGATGGGTGTCGCCGTCTCTGTCGACTGGCGCTGGACGCTGATCGCGATGATCGGTGCGCCGTTGCTGGTGCTGCCTTCGGTGATCGTGCAACGCTTTGTGCGCCGCCGCTCACGCGAGGCACGTGATCTGGGCGCGCGGCTCGCGGTTCGTCTGGACGAAGTGTTTCACGGTATCGTCCCGGTCAAGCTGAACCGGCTGGAGCAATATCAATCCGACCGCTACGGCGCATTGACCAACGATCTGGTGCGCGCCGAAGTCCGCGCGACCACCGGCACCGCCGCCATTCCTGGCATGATCGACCTGATGGCGGGCCTCGGCTTTCTCGGCGTGCTGATCTTTGGCGGGGGCGAAATTGCCTCGGGCGAGAAGACGGTCGGTGAATTCATGGCCTTCTTCACCGCCATCGGCTTTGCCTTCGAACCACTGCGCCGGCTCGGCACCGTCACCGGAATCTGGCAGGTCGCCGCCGCCGCGATCGAGAGGGTGCGCGAGCTGATGGAAGCCAAGCCCACGATCGTTTCCCCCGCCAACCCGGTGGCGCCGCCCGTCGGCGTCCCCGACGTGGTGATTCAGGGTGTCGATCTGCGATATGGCGACACGCAGGTTTTGACCGGGCTGAACCTGCACGCCCGCGCCGGAGAGACCACCGCTCTGGTCGGGGCCTCGGGCGCCGGAAAATCGACCGTATTCAACCTGCTGGCCCGGCTGGTCGAACCGCAAGCCGGGCAGATCGAGATCGGCGGTGTGTCCGTCCCCGAAATGTCCCTGCCCGACCTGCGCGGGCTGATGTCCGTGGTCAGTCAGGATGCGGCGCTGTTCGACGAGACATTGCGCGAAAACATTCTGCTGGGGCGCAGCGACATCAGCGAGGAACGTCTGAAAGAAGTGACCGATGCCGCCCATGTCACCGACTTCCTCGACAAGCTACCGAACGGTCTGGACAGCCCGGTCGGACCACGCGGATCGAACCTGTCAGGCGGACAACGTCAGCGCGTCGCAATCGCCCGCGCCCTGCTACGTGATACGCCGATCCTGTTGCTGGACGAAGCGACCTCGGCACTGGACGCGGAAAGCGAAAAGGTCGTGCAGGACGCGCTCGACCTGCTATCGCATGGCCGGACGGTGATCGTGATCGCGCATCGCTTGTCCACGGTGCGCGAGGCCGACAAGATCGTCGTCATGGATCGCGGTCAGGTGATTGATGAGGGACGACACGATGAATTGCTGGATCACGGCGGCCTCTATGCCCGGCTGCACGACTTGCAGTTCAGGACCGACGGGATGACCGCCGATAGGCTTGCGCTAGAACGTGCGGGTCCGCCCCGAAAAGGTATCGGATCAGCAACAGGAGGTTCCGCGCACCGCGGCGCATCCAGCCTTCTGAGGCGTATCTGGCAAAGCTTGTTCGAGCGGTGACAGGCAGCCCGCGCAGTCGGGACAGACGCCGGGAGAGCGCGACATCCTCCATGAGCGGAAGATCGGGATAACCACCCGCCGCTCGCAACTGCTCGGCGCGGATCAGCAGCCCCTGATCGCCGTAGGGCAGACCGAACAGGCGGCTGCGCAGATTGGCCCAGGCGGCGGTGATGCGCGCGCCGATGCCGGGATGGTCGAAAGCGAGCCGGAAGTACGCCGGAAGGGCCTCCTGCGATCCTGCGGCGGTCATGTGCGCGGCGACCGCATCGCTCCACCCCGGTGAGAGCTGCGTATCGGCATGCAGGATCAACAGCCACTCGCCCCCGGCTGCATCCACACCGCGCCCGATCTGGCCGCCGCGTGAGGCCGCGCCGGTGATGACCATGGCCCCGATTTCGGCGGCGATGCGGGACGTCGCGTCGCTGGACCCGCCGTCGCTGACAATCAGCTCGCGGATCAACCCGGCATTCACCCCCTCCATCAGTGAGGCCGCGCATCCCGGCAGGGCGGTCTCTGCGTTCAGTGTCGGAATGATGATCGAAAGCGGGGCGCGCATGGGTTTTGTCGGCGGTCCTAAGTGATATACCTCGGACAAACCCATGAGGGGAGAACCGGATCATGACAAGGCAGAACAGCGACGAACACACCAGCGAAACCGGGTCCGAGGCGCGACAGGTGTTGCGCGTCACCGGCGGGGATGCCCGTGATTTCCTGCAGAACCTCGTTACCAATGATGTCGCGGGCATCGACAATGGGCCGGTCTACAGCGCCCTCCTGACCCCGCAGGGCAAGCTGATCGCGGACTTCATCATGCTCGCCGAGGGGGATGCGATCCTGATCGACGTCGCCGCTGTCTGGGGGGCCACACTGTTACAACGGCTGAACATGTACCGGCTGCGCGCAGATGTGCAGATCAGCGATACCGAAATTCAAGTTCGGCGCGGAACGGGCGTTGCGCCCGAGGGCGCGGTGATAGACCCACGCGTTCCAGCGCTCGGCTGGCGGCTCTACGGCGCCGAAAGCGGCGACGACGGCACGGATTGGGACGCGATCCGCGTCGCACAGGTGATCCCGCAAAGTGGCGTTGAGCTGAGCGGCGAGACCTTCATCCTCGAAACCGGGTTCGAGAGGTTGAACGGCGTCGATTTCCGCAAGGGCTGCTACGTCGGTCAGGAGGTCACCGCGCGAATGAAGCACAAGACGGAGCTGCGCAAAGGGCTGACGAAAGTGCAAATCCTCGGACGCGCGCCGCCCGGTACCCCGATCACCCGCGATGGCAAACCGGTTGGCACCCTGTTTACGCAATCGGGAGAGGAAGCGCTGGCCTACCTGCGCTTTGATCGTATTGGCGAAGGTATGATCGCGGGCGAGGCGCGCTTGGCTCCGCTTGACTAGAGCAGCGATGCCCGGCCCAGTTGCGGGCCTCAGCCATGCAGGCCGCGCAGATTTCCGTAAACGTCAGCCTGCCGATGAAATGAAAAACCCCGCCGGGTTCGGGCGGGGTTTTCACCTCGGCAAAGCGTCATCGGTCGACCCGTTTCAGGCGCGCTCGGCGTATTCCATGGTTTCGGTGTTGACGATAATATCCTCGTCCTGTCCGACGAAGGGCGGCACCATGACCTTGACCCCGTTTTCGAGAATCGCGGGCTTGAAGCTGTTGGCCGCTGTCTGACCTTTGACCACCGGCTCTGTCTCGGCGATCTTGCAGGTGACTTTCTGCGGCAAGGTCGCGTTCAGCGCCTCACTATCGTAAAATTCGATGTGGATCGTCATGCCGTCCTGCAGGAAGGGGCGACGATCCCCGAGGATGTCGGCAGGCAGTTCGATCTGGTCGTAGGTTTCCGTGTCCATGAAGGTCAAGGTTTCATCCGCTTCGAACAGGAACTGCATGTCTTTTTGATCAAGGCGCACGCGCTCGACCTTGTCCGCAGAGCGGAAGCGTTCGTTCAGCTTGGAGCCGTTGCGCAGGTTCTTCATCTCGACCTGGGCAAACGCGCCGCCCTTGCCGGGCTTTACGTGGTCGACCTTCACCGCTGCCCAGAGACCGCCGTTGTGCTCAAGCACATTACCGGGCCGAATTTCGTTTCCGTTAATCTTGGGCATGCCAGTTTCCGCCTACTCGGGTTGATCGCCATCAGTGCGGTCCTATATCTGGCCCTCACGTTTCTGACAAGAGATGGAGGGAATAGGATGACAGACACGAGCCATGCGTGTAGCGCATATCAGGGTTGATAAACTTACCGCCCCGAATCGACACAATTTCGCCATAAACGGCGGCACGCCCTAATCGCAAGAGCAATAACAAAGGTCGAAACATGAAAGATTTCGTTGACGGCACAGCATTCAACAATGAGCAGGGGAACCGTGCGCGCAAGCTTTTTGCCGCCGTGGTCCTGGCTGCCCTGGATGATGCGATTGCCGATGACAAGAAGTACGGCAACGGTCCGGAACAGATTGCACGTTGGGCTCGCTCGCGCGATGGCCGCGAAGTGTTGAGCTGTGCGGGCATTGATCCGAACGAACGTGTGGTGAATGGTCTGATGGACTTTGTCTCTCGGGGTGTGCGCACCTCTGTCGCGCTGTCGCGTGAAGAGAGCGAGCGTCGCCATGCCGCAGAACAGGCCGACGCCGCCTGACAGGCGCATCGACCACCTCTATTAACGCGCCTTTCGGGGTGCGTTTTTTTATGGTCTTACGCAACTGACAGCGGAGGCCGGAATGACAGCACGCGCGATCATGATCCAAGGCACGGGATCCAACGTGGGGAAATCCATGTTGGTGGCGGGCCTTGCACGTGCCTTTGCGGACCGCGGCCTTCGTGTGCGCCCGTTCAAGCCGCAGAACATGTCCAACAACGCCGCCGTGACCGAGGATGGCGGTGAGATCGGGCGCGCGCAGGCCTTGCAGGCGCGTGCCGCCCGCGTGCCCCCCCGCATTGACATGAACCCGGTCCTCCTGAAGCCCGAGACCGACACAGGCGCGCAGGTCATCCTGCAAGGTCAGCGCTATGCAACGCTGAGCGCGCGCGATTACGCCCGCGAGAAACCTCGGCTCATGGGGGCGATCCTTGAAAGTTTCGCGCGGCTCGCTGCCGAGGCCGACCTCGTGGTGATCGAAGGCGCGGGCAGTCCGGCCGAGATCAACCTGCGCGCTGGTGATCTGGCCAACATGGGCTTTGCCGAGGCCGCCGACATCCCCGTCATTCTGGTCGGCGACATCGACCGGGGCGGCGTCATCGCGCAGATCGTCGGGACGCAGGCGGTCCTGAGCGATGGCGATGCGGCGCGGATCAAGGGCTTTGCGGTGAACCGGTTTCGCGGCGACCCGAGCCTGTTCGACGCCGGAATGGACGAGATCGCAAAACGCACGGGCTGGCCCGCCCTCGGTCTGGTGCCATGGTTCGATGATGCCTGGCGCTTGCCGGCGGAGGATGTGATGGACCTCACCTCCGGCCCTTCAGCCGGGACGTTCAAGATCGCGGTGCCGCGGCTCAACCGGATCGCCAATTTCGACGACCTCGATCCCTTGTCGGCAGAACCCGGCGTGACGCTGCGCATCGTGGAGGCGGGGCAGCCCCTGCCCGGCGATGCCGATCTGGTCCTGATCCCCGGCACCAAGGCGACGATCGCCGATCTGGACCATCTGCGCGCCCAGGGCTGGGACATCGACATCGCCGCCCATGTCCGGCGCGGCGGCCATGTGATGGGGCTGTGTGGCGGCTACCAGATTCTGGGCAAATGGATCAGCGACCCACAGGGAATTGAAGGGCGCGTTGGCCGCTGGCCGGGATTGGGCCTGCTTGACGTAGAAACCGTGATGCAACCGGCCAAGCAGGTGAGGATCAGCGCCGCGCTGCACCGCGACAGCGGGTTGGCGGTTTCAGGCTATGAGATCCACTTGGGCTATACGCGCGGCACGGATTGCGACCGCGCGTTCCTGCGGCTGTCCGATGGGCGAAACGAGGGGGCCGCGTCCCCCGATGGTCGGGTCCGGGGCTGCTATATCCACGGGCTTTATGCGTCGGATGCATTCCGGGCGGCAGACCTCGCCCGGATGGGGGGCGTCTCTGGGGTGGACTACGAGGGCGGGGTCGAGGCGACGCTCGACAAGCTCGCCGCCCATGTGAGCAGGCACCTTGATCTGGATCGGATCTGGGAGTTGGCGGGACCGGTCCGTTAGCGCCGGTCTGTTAGCGTAGGTTGATGTGAACGGCGCACAGTCATGACTCGTGACCGCCCCGCCCTGCTGCTATTGGCCGAGATGCCCGCCAAGCCGCGCGTGTATCAGGACGACGCACGCTGCGTCGGCCACGCGACTGGCTACCATTAAGCACGTGCAACGGATCGACCCTCGCGACCCGAACACTGGCCTCTATCGCATGTCCTGCGCGGTAAGCGCGCGATGAATCTCCCGGCGAACCAGCTTGCGGACGTTGCGGGTGATGCGTTCGCCAAGCGCGCCCTGAAGCTCCTGACGCACGATTTCGGACACGAGGTCACGCAACATGGATTCGTCCAACAGCGTCGAGTCTTCGGCGGTCAGGGTCTGGCGGTCCTCTTCGGCCATCACGAAATCGTCCTGTTCGGTCGATGTGGCGCCGGGCAGATCATCCTCCCACTCCGCCGATCTGTCCTGCGCATCGCTTTCAAGGTTCATGTCGCTGGTCTGGTAGGTGTCGAAACGGTCGAAATCGTCATGAGTCCCCTCGTAGGTCTCGTCGTATTCCTCATCATCCGCTTGCAGGGCGGCCGACGACTCCTCTGCCCCATCGGGGGCGGCGCTGATGATCTCACTCTCCGCCCAGGACACCTCAAGAGTGTCGGGATCCTCGCGCTCACTGCCATCCAGACCATCCCTTTCGTCGACAATCCGGCTGGTGGTCCACACCGCCTTCCCCTGCGGTTCGGGTGCGAGATCGGTGTCATCGTCCGCCTCGGGGTCCCAATCGCCACCGTCGGTCGTGACGACTTTTTCCACATCCGCGATACGCTGCCCGAGGGACGAGACGCCGCTGCGGCGCAAGAACGTCGGAATCCGGGGCGTTGTGGCTGCTGCGTCCGCATCGTGTTGGTCAGCGCTATCAAGCGGAGCGTTGTCACTGGCCACCGGGTGATCCTGCTCGCTCGTCCGGGATGCGGCGGTCAGGGTCAGGCGGCTGCGGTCGCGGGCGGTTGCGTCTTTGTCGTCGGTGTTGATGCTCGGATCAGCGTGATCGCCGGCATCGTCGCTGGCCGCCTCGTCAAATCGCGCATTCTCGGCAAAGGCCGCATCGCCATGCAACTCCTCGCTACTCGTCTCGTCCATAGCATCGTCAGTTGGGGTCTCCGCAGTATCTGCCAGTCCCTGCCCCGCCGCCCCGTTCGGATTGGCGACCCCGAGAGCCACAAGCGCGGCGGAAATCGTCTCATCATCGAGCACAGGTTCAGCAGGTTTCGGCACGCTCACGGCGGCGATACCGACCGGGCGGGGCCGCTCTGCCTGCTTGACCCCGGCGGCGCGGACCCGTTCCATCAGCACCAGAAGGTCGGCTTCCTCTTCCGCCTCCTCGGCATGGATGAAATCCGCCTCGCGCGTGGCGGGATCATGCGTGTCGGCTGTGTGCCGCTCGGGTACCTGCGGAACAGGTGCCACCTTGCCCTCGGCATGGGAATTCACCGGCACCCGCTGTGACGGAGTCAATAGCAGACGGTCATCGCTTGCTGGCACCTCTGTCGGAGCGGAAGACGAATTGGACCGCACCTGAGGCTCGCGTGTCTGGGCGCGAACCTCCTCGGACACGAGTTTGCGGATAGAGGACAGCACATCCTCGATCTGCACGTTGGTTACAGAATCTGACATCTCATTCCAGCCGAACTTGCCTCCACGTCAAAATAACGCGTCGGGCGGTTTTTCTCAATGGATGCGGCTAATTTTACTCTTTACCTACGCGGCGCAGAACACGATCGAGCTTTTTGCCCTGTTCGCTCAGACCAGCCGGAGCATCCTTGACCAAGTTGTAATAGCCCGCCGGGTCGTAAATTCTGACCTTGAGCTTCAGCTTCTGAGCGGTGAGTTCTCCCATCGCCGAGAGCAGGGTATAGCCTGCACTCAATTCGTCAACCTGCGCGGAAATCAAATTCGCCCGCGCGTCGAGAAGTTCCTGTTCTGCGTTCAGCACGTCCAACGTCGTGCGCGCGCCGAGCGTGGCCTCTTCGCGGACCCCGCGAAAGGCGACCTGTGCCGCGCGGACTTGCTGCTGGCTGGCCTGGATCGAAGCCTGTCCGACCTCCAGGGTGGCCAGCGCATTGCCGACAGCCTGGCGCAGCTGGTGCGACACCACATGCAGGTTCGCCCGCGAGGCGTCACGGTTCTGCATCGCCTGACGCTGAAGCGACGACAGCCGCCCACCGGCATAGATCGTCTGGGACGCCGCCAGCCCGACCGAGGCATTGCGCCCGTGCGCAGCCGTCCCGAGGTTGTCGGTCAACCCGACGCGCCCCGTCAGCGACAGCGTCGGACTTAGCGCCGCATCGGCCAGATCGACCCGCAGGTCGGAAATGGATGCCTGGCGACGCGCCTGGGCCATGTCGGGGTGCTGTCGCAGTGCAGCCGCGCTGGCCGCGTCGAGCGACCGTGGCAAACCACGCAGGCCGCCGGCGGGCGCGAGACGTTGCGGGGAATGACCGACCGCGGCGAGGTATTCCAGTTTCGCTTGCGCGAGATCGCCCTGCGCGGCGGCGAGTCCGGACCTGGCGGCGGCGAGGCGCGCCTCGGCCAGCGCGACATCGGTGCGCGTCACTTCACCCACCTCGAACCTGTCCCGAGCGGCCCGCAGCTCTTGCGTGATAAGGCGCGAGTTGCTCTGACGAAGGGCTACAAATTCCGAGAACCGGCGCACGTTCAAATAGGCCCGCACCGCACGCAGCAGCACTTGTTGTTCCAGCGAGGTCAGGCCCTCGCGAGTCGCCAGCACCGTTTCCTTGGCGATCTCGACTCCCAGCGCGTTGCGTCCGCCGTCGAAAAGCACAAGCTCGGCAGAGAGGTTGATCCCCGCCGTCGTGCTGGCGGAATTGACCAACCGAAACCCGGATGCGGTTGAGGCGTTAGCCCCGAAATCGCGCGCCAGGTTGGCGGACCAGTTGACCACCGGCCGGACAGCGGCCAGTGCCTGTGCAACGCCCTCGTCGGCGGCTCGCAGCAAGGCCCGGTTCTGCTCCAGCAGGCCGGAGTGTTCGTAGGCTGCCGCGAGCGCATCCGCCAGCGTCTCTGCCCGCGCCATTGTCGGCGCAAACGCAGTGCCCATGACCAAGGTCAACGCGGTCGCGGTCACCTTCATCTTTTGTTTTAAACTGCTCATCTCAATGCCCCTGTGCCTTCTCGGCCAAATATCCCTAGAGAGCGAATGCCCGCTCCGCCTGAAATCCCGGCAGAACCGGCGCCCCGGCATTGAACGCAAAGCGCCAACTTATCGCCCCGTCGATGCAATAGCCGACCCTGACCGTGCCCAGCCGCCCTTCTGCGAACAGCGCCACGATGCGGCCGCCCTCCTTGAGCTGCGCCGAGATGCCTTCGGGCAATGTCTCTACCGCGCCTTGGATAACGATCACGTCATAGGGGCCGTGTTCCGGCGCGCCATCGGCCAGGGCCCCCTCGTGCAAAATGACGTTGTCCGCACTGACATCGCTGAGCGCCGACTGGGCATCCGCCCGCAGGCTGTCATCTTCCTCGACGGCGATCACCGCCTCGGCGAGACGCGCGATAATCGCAGAAGAGTATCCCGTCCCTGCCCCAAGATTAAGCACCAGGTCATTCGACTTGATATCGACCGCATCCAGCATCTTGGCCAGGGTTCGCGGTTCGAGCATGACCCGCCCCTTTCCGAGGTCGATGTTGTCGCCGAGGTAGGCCGCATCCTGACGAGCGCGCGGCACGAAAACCTCGCGCGGCACGGACAACATGGCGTCGATGATCGGAAACTTGGTCACGTCTGAGGGCCGAACCTGCGTATCGACCATCATGGTGCGGCGGGCCGCGAAATCTGTCATGCTATACGAGCCTGTTCGGAATTGATTTGCCGTAGTTTTGACACATCTCCCACAGTTGGGCAACGGTTCCGGCCCTCTCTGCATACCGCTCGCCGGAATAAACCCGCGAGCGTTGCAGAGATGCGCCTTGCCGCTTGCAGCCCGCCCCGAGATCGGCTAACCCACGCAGACCGTTCCGAGGCGAGTTGGCGGAGTGGTTACGCAGCGGATTGCAAATCCGTGTACACCGGTTCGATTCCGGTACTCGCCTCCATTTACTTCTAAATCAACGGGTTAGGGGCTGAATAGCCGGGTGTGACACAAAGTGGGACACACGCCCTATGATGCTGTCATCCTATCTAACTCGTTCCAGACACGGCGTCTTCTACTTCCGCTGGCCTATCCCTTCGTACAGAGCGAGAAGGCGGACGACCGTTCGCATCTCATTGCGGACACGTTGTCCAGATCGGGCTGGAGATTTGGCTCGCTATCTTGCATCTTGTGGGAGATTGTTACGGGATCACAAGGCTTTGACGCGACTAAGGCAAGACGAGATACGCGCACTCGTGCAACGGCACTTCCGGTCCTCACTGGACAGGTACCTTGAGCACATGAACGACGTTGGCTTTCCGGGTACATCCTTCGATGCGATGCGGCAGGAGTTGTCTGTGCATGAGAACGCCGTCGAGGGAGAGGACCTTCTTGCGGACGTCTATATGGAAAGGGACGCCTTTAGCGAGGCATCCGGTCTCGATAGAGTGCAGTGGACCGAAAATCTGCCTTCTCTGCGCCGGGAATGGCGGAAGGGTCGCCGCGACATGCTCAGGCGCGTTCTAGAGGTCGCTGAGGGCCTTGAGCATTACGCCTACGATGAGGCCCCGGTCTTCTCTCCTGTCGCTCCTGCAGCCGCTCTGTCAGCCTCATCGCCCTTGGGCGCGGCGGTGGATGATTTCATCGCTGAGCACTCGCGCCAATGGGCTGGCAAAACCGCCGGCCAGAATCGGGCTTACCTTACGATCCTTGTCGACTACTTCGGGTCGGACCGGCAACTTGCCACGATCACCAAGCAGGAGGCGAGCGAGGTCAAAAAGGTCTTACAGGCGCTACCGGCCAGCCGGAACACCAAGCCCAAGTTGAAGGCCATGCCGTTGATGGAGGTCATCAAAATACCCGGTCACAAGAAGATATCGGCCAAGACGATCAACAGCCACATCCAGATGTTCAAGATGTTTTTCGATTGGGCGGAACGGCACGGGCACTCACCGCACACGCTCTTTGAGGGTATGAAGGTGAAGAAGGACAAGGCCAGCGAGAGCGAGCGCAAGCCCTTCACACCGGATCAAATGCGACTGATCTACAACGAGTTGACGGAGAACCCCTCAGGGTTGGTACGAAAAGACAGCCACAAGTGGGGGATGCTGTTGGGCATGTTCACCGGGGCGCGTCTGAACGAGATTTGCCAACTCGACATTGCCGATGTGCAGCAGGACGGCGACATATGGTTCCTGAACATCACGGACGAAGGCGACGACACCAAGAGCGTGAAGTCCAAGGCAGGCAGGCGCAAAGTGCCGCTGCACCCTGAGTTAGTGCGTCTTGGCTTTCTCGACTTTGTGGAGAGCCGCCGGAACGGCTCACGCCTGTTCTCCGACTACAGCTACAGCGCCAACGGCGGTTACGGTCGCAATCTGGGCCGCTGGTGCAACGAGAGTTTCTTGCCCAAGCTGGGCGTTAAGCAGCCGGGCCTTGTCTTCCATAGCCTACGGCACACGGTGGTGACGCGGCTGGGTCAAGCCAGCGTGCCAGAGCCGATCATCCAGTGCATCGTGGGCCACGCTCGGTCTGGCGTGACGCAGGAGGTGTATCTGCGGGAGGGTTACACGCTTGAACAACTCAGCGACGCCATCGGACGGTTCAAGATTTGAACTGGCCCGACGCTCCTTATCGTTACCGGTAGTGAGGGAGCGCCGGTAGGCGTGACCGGAGGTGGATAATTTAATGACCCCCAACAAAAAAAAGAAACGCCCCTTTTATCCCCAAGATGCTGATATTAAGTGACTTATTCTAACGCCTTATATTAGAGGGGGAGTGATGTGGATGTCTTCGGCCTAGCCTCGCATGTCCCAAAACGCCTGTAGTCTCGCTTCATATCCCACCGGGTTAAGCAATTGGTCTGGGTCTAGTTCGATTGGCCGGTCACTTTTTTCCACCACTTCGCCAAGGCCGATATCGACACCCACCTTGCCGCTGACACCGAACTCCGCTTCGAACGCCTCTCGCATGATACGGTCCAACTCGTCCTGTAATCCGTGATGCACAATGAAACTGTCGTGCACCGGCAAGCAGGCATAGCGCATGGCCGCGAACCTCAGCATGACCTTTTCCGCCAAGTCGCTATCCTTCCGCTGCAAGCGCAGCCCAACACCTGAGCCGAAGTATTGGCTGAACTCTGGGTACTTGCTGACTATGTACCATTTGAAATCATACCAGCTTCGCCCGGTGATCTCCGGCGAGTAATCTTCAATCTCGCTTATCCGGTTCACGCTGTCTGCGTTCAGGAGTGCGTTGAAAGTTAGCTTGACCAGCTTTCGTTCGACCTTGTTGTCCTTCTTCATCAAGCACCGCTCATAGGGGTCATCGGGGATGGGTTGGCCATCTTGGGCATAGAGCATGGCCGCGTGCAGTCCCGAATAGTCCACTTCCACTGTGCGCTTGCCATTTATCAGGATGTGCGGCCTCAGTCGTCTCGGGCAACTTATCCACCATGCCCCATAGAACCTCCCGCCCTGTTCCCAGTCTTCGTTGTTGAAGACGCGGTGCACTGTCCGCGCGGCGAAGTCGAAGGACTGGGCCGCTTCATCATCTCGCGTCCCAGCTATATCTTTCAGGTCAGCCGCAAGTTGATCGTCTGTCCGCGCCAAGTCTGCCCAATGGCTTTCCAGCATTTCGTTGATGATCCGCAGCCGGTCGCGGCCCGCATTGGCGAAGGCGTCGTCGCCGTACTCAACAAGGCGTTTGTAGTCATCCTTCAATCGAATGCCTTCCGCGTTCCTTTGCCTGCGCAGATCGACAACGGAAGCCCCGACACGATCAATCCCGCACAGTAAGGATGGGGTCGCCATGTACCGGGCAACACGGCTGCGTTTCTTCTCCGGGTCATCCCAATGCGGCGTGCTCAGCACGATCAACCCTTCGCATTGCAGCACCTCCATCGCATCAATGAAAGTCCGGGCCGATATGAAGCTGGCACCGTACCGCGACTTGCTTTTCCGCTGTAGAGCGGTTGTGCCAGTCCCAATGCCAACCTCAAGCGTGGGGTCGCTCTGGTGCGCCCGGTACAGATCGAGCACGATAGCCTTGATTGCAGCCTCAAAGGGCGGCTGCGCATCGCATCTCCGCTTCCGCTTGCCGGTCTTGTTAGCGCTAAGGTGCGCGCACAGGCTGTGCAGATACGCCACCAGCGCCGGATTGTCTGTCGTCCACTGAGGGTCAAAAGGTCGGGCGTTCACGGCTGCGTATCTATTTGCTTTGACTTGGATATGGTTTTGCAAGCGTGCCTTGGAACAATGCGCGTGCGCTGCTGGCTGTACCAATGGCTGAGCGAACTTCGGCGCACTGGATGTCTAAGAACCGGAAGCCGTCATCTGTCTCCGCCACAGCTTCAATTCGATCAAATCCTGAACCATGCCGCTCTGCGTAGTCCCGCAAGCCGCGTAGTTTGAGAATAGAGTCCGCTAGGTGGTGTCCGTGCGGGTCAACCAGATTGGCTGTAACCCCCCTCTCAGTGTCTTGTGTGAAGAAAACAAAGTCGGGCCGAAGGATATTGGCCTGACCATCTTCATAATAAACGATCCCCAAGGATTCCGGCTTGGCAGACGAGGGGTTGCGATACCACGCCAAAGCAGTCTCAGACGACATTTCCACTTCCAAGACCTTGGCTTCCCATGTGTTCAAAAGGTCCGGGTACTTACCGTCTGCATCGCACAGAAGGTGGCGATCAAAGCGAGGCAACGGAACTTCTGTCCCGTCTTCACGCAACTCGACCGTGGGCTGTAGGCGGTTCTTGGGCATTGCAAGAGTCACGTCCAGCGGGTCTGCGCTGAGTTCCCGCAACTCGCGGTAGACGTCCTGCCTTTCGTCTGTCAGCCCTTTGATAGCCACCTCATGCGCGGTCAGCCATTCATTGGCCAAGGCTTCGGCCTTGGTTTCAAGCGTGGCTTTGATCGTGTCCACCAGCCCAAGGGCTGCAACGTCGGTGTGCGCCTCAATCAAGGCTTCTTCATAGTCTTCCGCGTCGGCGTTCTGGTCAGCCAAGTGTTCGCTGTAGGTCTTCGCCAGATCAGGTGAAATCAGACGCGCCGCGCGCTTGTAGGCGTCTTCGATCACCGCGTAATCTGCGGCTTCCACGAAGTCGTCAAAGGTCATCTTCTGGGTTTCAATGTCAGTTTTGACCGTCTTGCCTTCGACCGTGAGAACGTCCGTCCGGGCCTTGGCAATCTCGGTGGCAAGGGTGGTTCGCTGAGCGTCCAAGACACCGTGCAGATGCGTGTGAGCCTGCTTGCCTGCATTCGCCAACAAGCCATCCGCAGCAAGTTCATGCGCCAAAGCTGTAAGTCGCTTGATCGGTCTCGCTTGCTTCTTTGGCATTGCGGCAGACGGAAGGCTTGTCAGCTTATCCCACACCGCCTGCGGTACAGCTGGGTTCGGGGTCATTTCTTTCGGGCTGATCAGCACCCGCCGTCCCGGCAGCTTATCGCCCGCGTCACCGCCCGACATGAGGGCTTCGACAACGGCTTTCACTGTCTCCTGATTGAACTTGGGCAACAGGCAATCAACCGCGTTCAGCCGTTCATTGCCGGGGATGCGCCGCGCAAGTGGGGTCCGCACCATGCGGCCCAATAACTGTGTGATATGCGTCTGGTCAGAGGCCGCCCGGAAAGACACCATCACTTCGGCCCTTGGGCAGTCCCAGCCAGTGCTGATTGCGTCCTTGGCCAGCAAGACACGCACCCAATCGGATTCCTGCACCCGCTCAGGCGCGATGTAGGGCACCGCGAAGCCGCCGTAGGTCTCGGTTTTATGTTCCCCGAACACGTTGTAAACGCTGTCGGGTGGCAGGTCTGGCCACGCCTCAAAGATCGTCTTCAGCCACAATCCAACATCGTCCTTGTTGGGCGTATTCGGCACCTGCACCACCATCAGCGGCGTGACCTTAGACGCCTCACCTTGCTCATCGGCATACGCGGCCCACGCCGCGCTGGCATCCCGCAGCCTTTCGGTTCCAAGGCGAAGCCAGACCGTGGTGAAATCGCCCACGTCTGTCGGCACGTCCAAGTTGATCGTGTCCTTGAGCAAGCCCGAGTCCTGCACTAGCTTGGAATCCACCACCACATTCGGCAGCGCGGTGCGGTCTTTCATCGACTTCACCGCATCGTTGAACCGCTGCACCGTGGCCGACACGCCCCAGACAATCGGGATACCGGGCACCGCGCCTTGTCCGTTGATCAGCCGCGTCACCATGGTCTGTGTGCCCTTCACCGCGTCCCGCATCCCCCGGTGCGCCTCATCCAGCACCAGATACAGCGTCAGGTCCGGGTCTTCGATGGTGTTGCGGATGGTGTCCCAGATCGTGTGTGACCGGCCATCTGGCATGATCGGTGTGCCGTCGATAGTCAGAACGCCTTGGTCAGATGGGTCAGCACCCCGCACCAGCATGGAGTTCTTGCCCAGCTTTTGGGTGTTCAGGAAATACACCTTGCCCGGTTCAAACACCTCCCGTGAGAACGTGTTTTCCACCGTCACAAGGTCAGATGTCGTCAGCTTGTCCGCTGCCTCTTGCAGCCGCCACCGAGATTGCTCGTTCAGGGACGGATCGTCGGAAAACCAGATCACCACCGCGCCGGGGTCAGGCTCGAACTCGTAATCGTCAGAGCCGAAGAACAACGCCTCGAACACCGCAGCGGCCATGACCGTTTTACCCGCCCCCGTGGTCGCGGTCAGGGAGAAGGCGTTTTTCTCACCGTCCTCGTGCCAGCGTTTGCGGGCCTTCTTGAGCCTGTCCAGAACTTGGGCCACGGCATGGTCTTGGTAATCCTTGAGGGTAAACTTCATATGTCAGCGCCCCATCGAGAAGCGGAAGTTGGTCAGGTAGGACTCGTACAGCCGCACAGCGTCTACCCCGTCAGGCAGGCCCTGTGCGACGGACTGGAACCGCCTGTCGTCGTCAGTGACGACATAGGCGATGCGGATACCATCCTTGGCCTCTATGGCCGCGATATAGGGCGCAGCGGCATCCAGATCAGTCAGCAGGCCATAGGTATCGGCCACGTCCCAGCCCGCGTCCGGCAAGGTGTCGATGCGCCGCCCTTCGCTGCCTGCCTTCATCCACAAAAGCGGGGCGATACGGGCAAAGGCGCGGTTGTGGTTGACCGACACCGGGGTTTCATAGGTCAGGGTGAAGAACTCGGCGTTTTCCGCGAAGCCATCGGCCATGGGGAACTCATCGGTGAACTTGTACTCGCCCTTGATCGGGTCGCCATCTGGCGTCTGGCCGGAAATCGCGGCCTTGATGCGCGGTTTGGTGATGTAGTCGCAAATGCCCCATTGCTCCCATTCAGGATCACCGGGGCGCAGCTTCTGCTGGCGCAGCGCCTTGTGTTCGTCAGCGGTAACTTCGTTGTTCGTGACCGAGATACACTGCCGTCTGCCACCATCCTGTTTGTTTAGGCGCATGACCGCGTGGGCTGTGGTGCCAGAGCCGGAAAAGAAGTCTAGGATCGTTGCACTATCGTGTGCTTCGACAAAGAAACGTATTGAGTCTTCGACGGCGTAAAGCGACTTAGGAAACGGGAACTTTCTTGAAGGAACAAAGGCGCTCACGAGTTTGGTTCCGTAGTCACCGGCTGAATGGCTTTTCTCTCTCCATACCGTCGATGGTCGAGATAGCTTTCCCTCAACGGACACCACAACCTTACTGCCGTCCTCATTCAGACCAATCACTTGGAGTTCCCCCGCCTCCACCTTCTTGATGTTGGGCGCGGTCAAATATGAGATGATGAAGGGTTGTTTTTCATGTCCCGGAGTCGCACGAGCGAATCCATTGGCCGCAGCTTTCATCAAGCTAGGGCCAGTAAGGCCCCACTCCATTTCCAAGCCATCTTCGCGTATAGGAAAAACTGCGGTGCAGCCAGTCGGAGGCACCACTAGAGAAACATCGTCTTCCAATGCTAGCGGCTCACCTACCGCTTCTATTCGTCGACTATTTGAGTTAACGAAAACGGGGTAAAACTGCCTTGGCCGTGAACCTCTAACGGAGTCAAGGTCTTCCCTGCGCAAGTATCGCCACCTAACCCGCTTTCCAGCGTGTTCCTTCGACAGTTTGCCCGGAACTTCGGCTGAACCGAACAGCGCAACAAATAGGTATTCATCAACGCGAGAAAAAAGGTCAGGACGTGACGTGCCTTTCGGATTGATGACCGTTGTAATCATCTGGATGCGCGCTTCGGGGAATACTTGCTCGAGAAGCAAACCCAGTCGCAGGTATTCTTTTTCGTCAATCGAGACGATCAATGTCGAGTTTTCAGGGTTGAGCAGCTTTGCAGCTAGCTTTAGCCGTCGCTCCATAAACGCCAACCACTTCGAGTGACGATACATGTCGTCACCTTCCACATAGTCGTTGTTGTATTTCCAGTCTTTCGCCCCGGTGTTGTACGGCGGGTCGATATAGATCACGTCGATCTTGCCACGATGGGTGTAGGTCAGCGCCTCCAGCGCATGGAAGTTCTCGCCATTGATTACCGTGTGATAGGGTTTGTCGCCGCCGCGCTCGACTTTGCCGGTGCTGACCAGACCGGGATAGATGTAGTCGCGGAACTCGGCCACCACGATCAGGTCTTCAACCGCGACCGTCTGCGCCTCTGGCTCTGACGCCTGATACAACGTCAGTTCCGCCACCCGTTTGCCATCCTGCTTGTGGGTCCGGTTCACCTTCCACAGCCGCTGGTCGCCCTTGTCCGTGCTGCCACGGGGCGGCAACACCCGCACCTTGTCGCCCTTGCGAATGGGTCTGCCGGGCAGTTCCACACTTTCCGGTGCATGGCGTTCAAAGTTCAGCCCGAAGGCGCGGCGATTAGCCAGCGCCCGGAACTCCCGCTCCAACTCGTTGCCCAAGGTCGGATCCTTGCCCTTGGCCTGTACAATCAGGTCCGTCAGGCGCGACATGCGCGGCCTCTGTGATCGGGTCGTTTCATGGTCTGCGAATGGCCTGCGGTCATGGTCTTGCTCTTGCGGCCCAAGTGGCCGGTTTGGAAATCACTTGATGTGGCGGGTTACTGTTCCCTTTGCGCTACACTGGCAGAATGCACCGTCACTGGCCAGCCCGATCTGCCTTCTATGGCTTTGGAAACCCGTCCGAAAACCGAAGATGCTAGACCGTTCCTGCCACGGCGGGCCGACGCGCCCAGAGAGGGCCAGAAACGCCCGCTGAGGGGCTTTGTCTTGCGTTGGCAGCAGTGGGCCAGCCGAAAGGCGGGAAAGGCCCTCACAGGCCGGGAAATCGCCGCTACACCTCGGCCCGCCCCTCGCCAATGGTCGTGACGATCTCTGACACCGCGCCCAAGCCCTCGCAGACCGCCATCCACTTGGCGAACTCGATCACGTCCAGCCTGCGTTCCTGCGTCTCGACCTTCGCCACGAAAGACTGTGGCTTGTCCAGCCGATCTGCCAAGTCTGCTTGGGTCAGCCCTGCATCAAGGCGCACCTGCCTGAGCCGCTGGCACAGGTAGACGTGTTCCGGGGTGCGAAGGGTCTTGGTCAAGTGACTGCCTGTTGATCGGGTGCAGGCAGTCGGGTAATCCCATGTTAGGGTACCGCACTATCCGGGCCGTTGGGTCCGTGGATGGTCGCCGGTTCGGAGTGAGGGCTTATGTAGATCGTTGCAATGCTCTGTGTTGGGATCGTGTTGGTCCGGTATTCCAACAAGCGTCGTGGCCAGCGGTTTGTCCGGGCGGTTCACTTTCTCGACCTGCTAGACAGTGGAGCGAATGAAGACGAAGCAAATGGCAAGGTCGCCCGGTTCTCCACCAAGCATTCGACACCTTACACGGACGTTGCGGCAATCGAAAACGCGACAGAAAAAGCAAACCGCCTGACCGAGGGTGAACAACTGTCGTGGATACACGAGGCCCGAGAAAGAGGCTTTACAATCGACAGCGGAGATAGCCGTTTTGACATGGCACATCTTGCGCGAACGCCGTCACTACCAAACCCGGTTCAAGAATTTTCGGAACATTTTTCCGAAGGCCCATCTATCTGGCTTGGAACCTGACTTTCCCCCATACCCCCCACTCGGTTCGCACATACCATCAAAACATTAATGCCTCATCCGAGAAGGAAGAGACGTACATGCTGCGGCGTGCTAGGGGCGTTCACGTTGACAAGACACCCCGTGGTGCGACACAAGTGTGACACAAAGTGCGACACACAACTCAACCTCGCACTCGATTATTCAAGCCTTCCAGTGGCTTAGGAAAATGGTAGCGGGTCCGGTACTCGCCTCCACAATCTTTTCAATGACTTAGGCGATTTATGGAATCGGGTTTCTACCCGCTTTCCCGTAAGTGCTACCCATTCTTGTTCCGTTCCCGTTCTGTTTGGTGAGGCCTAAAACGGGACGCACTGGAAGCAATCGCAATTCCCCTCGTGCCGATTGGTCGGCTGGTAGGCCATGACGCGAAGGCGCTCGATCTCGGCCTGATCCGCATCGTGGCGCTTGTTGAACTCCGTCAGCAGATTGCGGACGCGCTCATTTTCCGGCCCCAGCGTTTCGACCTGACGTGTCAGGCTTTCGTTTTGCAGTTGCAGTACCTTCATCATCACGTCGGACATCGCTCTCCCCTACTCATCATCCCGGCCCAGATCAGCGATAATCCGGTTCATCCTCGCGATGATATGGCCCAGCGCCAGAAAGACGATGCCCCACGCGATGGCGATTAGGTTGCCGTCTATGTCGCGCGACCCGCCGAAGTCTTGCACCAAGTCAGGGTCGCCGAACAGCTTTACGCACGCGATGGCCGCACTCAGAGACACTAGAGGCCAGCCGATTAGGCGTAAGATCAAAGTCATCGGGCGCTCTCCTATGTCGAAGGGGTGGATGCGTCGATTGCGCAGAGACGGAGAAACGTGGACACGCCCACCCCCGCCGCCTGAGCCGCCTGCGCGATCCTGTCGTATTCGTCATCGGTCATCATGACTGGCACCCGCTTTGCGCGGACTTGCCTGCCAAGGGATTCATTCGTCGGTCGGGACACTATCTTTTCCATGTGCTGATAATGACCCAATAAACGGTTGCGCGCAAGTATCAATGCCCTTAATATGGACATGAAAACTTAAAAAGGGAAACCATATGACAGCCTGCATCGAAATGCCTCGTTACCGCTCACACAAAAAGGTCTGGACCCTGAAGATCACCGCTCTTGAGATCCACGAAGACAAGTCCGCGACTATCGCGCCGGAGGAGAAGCGGTTCTCGCCATTCACCACACGCCCCGGCTGGGCTGAACGTTTCGAGGGGTCTGAGGAGGATCGTGGTTACTACGTCCAGCATGCCGATGGCTTCACGAGCTGGTCGCCATCCAAGCCTTTCGAGGCCGGATACTCCCTTATCAAGTAAGCCCGAAGGAATCCAAGATTCCAATTCTCGAAGCTGGGCGCTGGGAAAAGGCTCAACGCCGCCACTTAACCCATGAAAGGCAAAGCCATGACAGACTATGAATCCGCCAAAATGCGCTTCCTAACCACGCTGGCGCGAAACCCAGATGGCGCGCGGAGGGGCGAATTTTCAGCAACCACGCGAGAAGCCGGCCGTGTTCGCCAAAAATGCCGGAAGGAGGGCTTGGCCGTCTATGAGGAGCGGTCGAGTGGTAAGCGGTGGCATATCACCGACGCAGGGCGCGCATTTCTCAGCAAGCCCACTTAACCCACAGGAGGCCGATATGCGGACTTCGAAAGTGATTAAGCAGATCGAAAAGCGCCGTGATGCCGTAGGCAAGGAGCGCGACAAACTGGATGCCATGATTGGCGATCTAGATGCGTTGCGCGCAACGTGCGATGAGGCATGGGATTATCTGCAACGCGCCAGAGACGTTTTGTCTGAGCAAGCGTAGCCGCAACATAGCGCAGACATGAAAGGATAGAGGATGGAAGATGTATTTTTCGGGCTGACACGGCGAAAATTCACACACGCGGAGATTGCCGCATTAGGAAAGGCCGTAGCCGACGCCGTCGCCAAGTCCACAGGAGACACCCATGACAATGCAAGCCGCAAAGAGCGTGGCGATGCAGTACACAATGCAGGTTTTCGAATACGAAGACAAAGACGAGCTCCGCGTCATGGATCGCAATGGCGAGCCTTGGTTCGTCCTGTCAGATGTTGCTCAGAGACTCGGAGTCAAAAATTCTCGCAGTATTTCCAGCCGCTTAGACGACGATGAAAAGGGTGTCATTCAGATTGACACCCTTGGCGGCAAGCAGGGTGTTTCGATTATCAACGAATCTGGCCTCTACAGCGCGATTCTCCGTTCAGACAAGCCTGAAGCTAAGCGTTTCAAGAAATGGATAACTGCGGAGGTCTTGCCCGCAATAAGAAAAACAGGCTCCTACCACGCGAAGACACCCGCCTTCATTAAGAGGTTTAACGAGAACTGGGACCGCGTACCCAGAACGCACTTTTCAGTTATTAATGAGCTAGCTTACCGTCTTTGGGGAAGGCTTGAAATGGTGGGCCACACCATGGCAGATCGCGCGCCGAATGGTTCCCAGCTTCGACCTGACGGTAGTGTCGGTAAGCTGTTTGCTAAATGGCTAGATGAAAACCGTCCTGAGGTTTGCGGAGATTTTTCCTATTATTCTCACAAGACTGATGAATGGGAAGGTGATGTGCGGATGTATCCACGCGCCTTGAGAGAGACGTTCTTGGAATTCGTAGACGACGTGTGGATTCCAGAGCACTCGGAGCGGTATTTTAACACGCGGGATCCAGCAGCGTTGCCACACTTACCAAAGCTTCTGCCTAAGGCGGCAGCATAAGCATATGGCTGGCCCTTCATTGGGCCAGCCTCCACAAGCACCCATCCGGCCCAAAGTCTTGCACCACATGCCCGTCTTTCTGTTGGCGCTGGATAGCGTGACGCACCCGCTTTAGCACATCGGCCCGCAAGGCGTCGTCTGCATCCCAGCCCTTCGCGTCGATAATCCGCGCCGCTATCGCCTCATCATCCGCCGGGGCTTCCCGTAGCATGTTGATGATTGTCAGCTTCAACTCATTGCGCCCGAATAGCTGCTTGTACTTGCCACGGGGCGCTATGCCCTTGGGGTCTTCCTCATAGCCGCAAAGGACCAGCGCCCGGTCTATGGCGTCCAGATCAGCCTTGAGCGCTTCCGCTGCTTTCACGGCAGCCTTGTACTGGCCCGCTATCTCGCATCGCTTTTTAACCAGTCCGAATATCGTGTGTTCCATGCCCCATTGTGATTCACATGGGCCGGAATTTCAGCTAGATTGTTGGTGCGTTTGATACATAAGGCCGGTAAAAGCCGCTATTCAGGGCACCGCATACCACCGTCCAAGTCGGCATTCGCAGGTTTTGCCCTGATCGACAGACACCCCTCTTTGTGACTCGAAAGATAATGTTGAGCGACGGATTATTCTTCGCTCTCCGTATCAGAAGAAGCACAAGCATCGCAGGGCCCCTCTTACCACTCAATTTCGCACCCCCCAACTGATCATAGCGTTCAGCCGGACCTCCCCGTTCGGTAAGGATGCTGCGTCAAAATGCGGAGTGAGCGAGACGAATGACACCCTGTCCCTTTCGACAGCGCCTTTCAGGAGCCATGAAGAATTTGAAGAAATTATCTTACGCCGCCCTCTCCCTCATGATCATCGCAGGCGCCTATAGCATCGCATTCGGCGTGCCGGATGAGGTTGAGCAGAGCTGGGGCGGCAGTGCCACAGAGACAGCCGAGGCACCCAAAGAGGCACAATCTGGGAGGAGCCGCGGTGGGCAGGGGCGGGCGACCACGGTCGTTCTCGCGCCACTGGAGGCCCGCGCATACACACTGATCCTGCGCACCGTCGGCAGTGCCGTGTCGCTTCAGCAGACAGAAGTGACCGCGACCGATGCGGGCGAGGTTATCGAAACGGCGCTTGATGCCAATACGATGGTGCTAAAGGATGATTTCCTGTTGAAACTGGACGACCGCACAGAACGGCTTGAATTTGAGATTGCCGAGGCCAACCGCGATCAGGCGCAGGCAACCGTCACCCGCTATGAAGGCCTGCAAAGCAATGGCAGTTCTGTGGTGACCGATGTGGCGCTTTCGGAAGCGCGGGTGGCGCTGCGCTTGGCCGAAGCCAATCTGGGGCTGGCCCAAGTCGCGCTGGACGACCGGACGATCAAAGCCCCGATCTCTGGCCGTTTGGGGCTGAGCGAGGTTAGCGTGGGCGACCGCCTGTCGAGCGGAGATGCTATTGTGACCATTGACGATACCACCAGCCTGCTGGCTACCTTCGAGGTGCCAGAACGTTCGATTGGGCTTTTGACCGAGGGCAAATCGGTCCTTGTCACAACCCCTACCTATGCGGGCCGCATTTTTGAGGGCGAGGTGACCGCTTTCGACAGCAGGCTCGACAGCGTGACCCGCAGTGCGACGGTAAAAGCCGAGATCGCAAACCCCGAAGGCTTGTTGCTCGCGGGCATGACATTTGCCATTCGCATGACCGAAGAGACCGACCCACTGCCTGTCGTCCCTGCAACCGCCATCACATGGGACCGCAGCGGCGCGGGTATCTGGGTCGCCGAGGAGGGCAGCACAAGCCGCGTGCCTGTCACCATCCGCTACCGCGAGGGCGATCGGGTCTGGGTTGAGACTGACGCCCCCTTGGGCGCTGAGATCGTGGTCGAGGGGGCTGCGAAGCTGCGTGAAGGCGCGCAGGTCACCGCCGCTGGCGCGCGCAAAGGACCGGGCGCATGAGTTTCGAGAAAAGAGCGCATAAGGCGGGTTTCGCCGACATTTTTGTGGCGCGGCCCATCTTTGGGATCGTGTTGAACCTGCTGATCATCATCGCCGGGCTTGCGGCCTTCACCAGCGTGGACATCCGCGAAATGCCGGACGTCGACCGGCCCGTGCTTTCTGTCAGGACGACCTACGAAGGGGCCGTCCCCAGCACGGTAGACACCGAAGTCACCCAAGTGCTCGAAGATGCGCTCAGCGCGCTGGAGGGGATGTCCTATATAGAATCCACGTCGAGCACAGGGCCGAGCCGGATCACCATCGACCTGTCCGACGGCACGGACGTCAACGTCGCCGCCAATGAGGCGCGCGAGATCGTATCGGGCGCTCTGCGCTCCTTGCCCGATGATATCGAAGACCCCAGCGTAAGCAAAAGCGACAGCAACGCCGACGCGATCATTCGCCTTGCGCTTTTGGGCGATGCCAGCCTCGACACGCTCACCCAAACTGCCGAAGGGGCGGTTTACGAACGCCTGTCGCTGATCGACGGCATCGCCGAAGTCACCCTGCGCGGCGACCGGGCCAATGAGTTCCGCGTGGCGGTGAATATGCCGTCCTTGCTGAGCCGTGGGCTGACCATTTTTGATGTCTCGACAGCACTTCAACAACTGCGCGACGACACCGCTCTCGGCTCGCTCGCAAGCGAGTCCCAGACCCTCTCGCTGCGCGTCGGCAGCAAGGATGTCACTGTCGAAACCATCAATCAACTGCCGATCAATGACACGACCCAAGTGGCCGATATCGCCTTTGTCCAACTGATCCCGGAAGAGGCAAGCGTCTACACCCGCGTGAATGGCGAGACGGCCATCGGCCTTGATATCACCCGACAATCGGTGGGCAATACGCTGGAAATCTCGCGCGATGTGGGCATTGCTGTTGAGGAATTGCGCGGCCAAATGCCCGAGGGCGTGCAACTGCTGGTCACCTCAAACGACGGTATCTTCATCGAAGGCTCGATCAACGAGGTCGTCAAATCCATCCTCATGGCGACGGGCATCGTGGTGGCCGTGATCTTTCTGTTCCTGCGGTCCCCCAAGGCGACGCTGATCCCTGCGGTCACGATCCCTGTGGCCCTGATCGGGACGCTCGCGGCGATCTGGCTCACAGGGTTTTCCGTCAACACGATCAGCCTTTTGGCACTGGTTCTGGCGACGGGGATGGTGGTGGACGATGCCATCGTCGTGGTCGAGAACATCGTGCGCAAGCGCAAGTCCGGCATGGGGGCTTTCGCCGCCGCGGCATCGGGCACGAATGAGGTGTTCTTCGCCGTGATCTCGACTACCGCGACACTCGCAGCGGTCTTTATCCCGATCTCCTTCCTGCCGGGGCAGGCGGGCGGCGTTTTCTCCGAATTCGGCTTTGTGCTGGCCTTTGCCGTTACCCTCTCGTCGATCACCGCGCTCACACTCGCGCCCGTCCTGTCGGCCCTGTTGGACCCCGGCAAGACGCAGGCCAATGAAGAAGCCGCCGCGCCGGGCGCCTTGGCGCGTGGCTTTGACCGAGTGATGGATTTCGCCATCCGCACGCCTTTGCTGGTTTTGTCGGTTGCCATCGGCTTTGCCATGATCGCCCTGGGGGCCGCGATGACCTTGCCCTCCACCGTCACACCAGACGAGGACCGGGGCTTCTTCCTTGTGCAAGCGCGCGGCGCGTCGGACACGACGATTGATTATCTCGACACGCAGGTCTTGCTGGTTGAAGACATCCTCGCGCCCTACCAAGAAAGCGGGCAGATCGAGACCGTGCAGAGCATCATCGGCGTCGGCGGCGGCACCAGCGCATTTATCGTCGTTCGCCTGCCGGATTGGACCGAGCGCGAATTTACCCAGCAAGAGCTGATCGCGCAGATCAGTGGCCGTCTGGCTTCGGTCCCCGGCGTGCAGGTCAGCGCGCGTTCAACCAACAGCTTGAACATTCGCGGCGCGGGGGGCGGGCTGAGCTTTGCCGTGACCGGCACCAATCTGGCGAGTATGACCGAAGCTGCCGACAGCCTCGCTGCGGCGATGGCGCAGGATGCCACCTTCCTGAATCCGCAACTGTCCAACAACAGCGTGAACGCCCAGTTGGAGGTGACAGTGGACGACAGCGCCGCGGGCGATATGGGGCTTGATGGCTCTGATGTTTCGTCTCTCGTGCGGGCCATGGTGCAGGGGGATGTAGCGGTCAGCGTCTTTTCAGATGACGTCGAAGTGGACGTGAATGTCGTGCCCGGTGGGCCGCCGATCAACGATCCGTCTGACATCGCGTCCATGTCCATCCGCCTCGACAGTGGCGCTTATGTGCCACTTTCCACGGTCGCCTCGCTGGACATGGTGGTGAGCGACGCGCAGATCCAGCGGTTGGGCGGTGCGCTCTCCGTCTCATTGCAGGCGAACCTTGGCGAAGGTGTGAACCTGTCGACGGCGATGGACCGGCTGCTCACGCTATCCGACGAAGTCCTTCCCGAGGGCATCGGCATCACCTTCACCGGAGAGGCGGCGACACTCGACGATTCCCAAGGGGGCATCTACTTGGTGTTCGGTGTGGCGCTGATCGTGGTCCTGTTGGTGCTGGCCGCCCAGTTTGAAAGCTTTGCCAGCGCGGTTGTCATCATGATGACAGTGCCCTTCGGCTTTGCTGCTGCCTTGCTGGCGATCTCCATGACCGGCGGTTCGCTGAACTACTACAGCCAGATCGGCCTTGTGATGCTGATCGGGGTCATGGCCAAGAACGGCATTCTGATTGTCGAGTTCGCCAATCAGCTCCGCGAAGCAGGCGCGGACATCGACAGCGCCATCCGAAGCGCGCTGCGCCTGCGCATCCGGCCGGTGATGATGACAATGATCTCAACGGTCTTTGGCGGCCTGCCACTGATCCTGACCACCGGCGCAGGGGCTGAGGCCCGGATCGCCGTCGGCTGGGTAATCGTCGGCGGCTTGGGCTTTGCAACCGTGTTCACCCTGTTCCTGACGCCGATCTTCTACCGCTGGATCGCCGGCTGGGGCGCGGCCCCTGGAGGGGCAGCGCAGAGGCTGAAGTCGGAGGTTGAGGCGACTGCGGGGGTGTAGTGGGGGGACGCCAGTCGTTGCTGCGGATTTGATCCAGATGCACGCCAAAGCGCCAGCCCGCGATGGGGAGACCGATCGCATTCGCTTCCCCACGCCCAGAAGAGACGGGGGCACCATAGACCACTCGCCGCTGTGCGGGTGATGGCAAACAATCGCTCGGGTGCAGCGACAGAAACATGCGCACCAAACGTTGAATAGACAGGTAACAATTAGGAGCGACCAAATGCAGAACCGGATGAAACGATGCGCAACTGTTCTTGTCTTGGCGATGGCTACAACCGCTGTCCTGCCGGGGACCGCCGTGGCGGACAGAGCAATTGCGAAACACAGTGTCCATAAGCATGGGGCTAAGGTGAAAATCGTAAAACGGCAACGGCATGCCGTTGGCCACCGGTTCAGAAAACAGGATGTCGTCGTGGTCAAAAATTGGCGCGCACGCGGCCTTCCGCGTCCCGGTCGCAACGAAATCTACGTCGCGAACGGCGACAGCATTTATCTGGCGGCAGCAGCAACGCTTTTGGTTAAGGCTCTTATCAACTGAATTGCGGTCGAAATATCCGCAGATGCGAAGGTGGGTAGCGTTACCTGTAGTTCAGACAAACGATCGGTGTTTTGCTTCACGATGCAGGAATGACTGCTTTGGAACACGATCGTGCAAAGTTTGGTAACATATGGAGGTCCGGTAAGGGCCGTCCGTGAAGACGGCCCAATGGTTTAGATTTCGATAGCTTCGGCGATAGCCAGCGCATCTTCAAGTTCAACCCCGAGGTATCTGACAGCGCGGTCCGTCTTGGTGTGCCCCAACAGAAGTTGGACCGCTCGCAGGTTGCCGATTTTTTTGCAAATCTGCGTGACCTTTGTGCGCCGCATCGAGTGCGTGCCATATGCGCTGGCCTCCAGACCGATGGACGTCACCCACTCACGGACAATCCGCGCGTACTGGCGGGTCGAGATATGAAGCCGTTCGTGAAAGCGCCCAGGCCAGAGGTATTCGGATCCCAACATGATCGGCTCCCGCATCCACCTTGCCAGCGATCTTCGGGGGCCTTCAGAAATTTCGAAGCGTACAGGTTTCTGAGTCTTGCTCTGCAAAACCGATGCCCGTTCCTTGATTTGGCCTGACGCCATCACATCGACCGCCTTCATCTTCACCAGATCGCAGCCGAGCAGCTTGCTGTCGATGGCGAAGTTAAACAGCGCGAGATCGCGGTGGTTCTCGGCAAGCTCAAGTCTAACCCTGATTGCCCACACATGCTTGGGTTGCAGTGGGCGCTTCTGACCGACAGTGCGCCCCTTGTTCCAAGCTGGACGAAGCGCGCGAATGGCAGGTAAGTTTGGTGTTACCATGACTGATCCTCCGATCCGCCAATCCCTCCCACATCGACAACCGACGTTGACCCGGCAACCATATCATATGGTGCTCCAACGCATCCGAGGTCGGCTTCGAGCCCGCATTGACCGCCGTCAGTGCATCGGATGCCGCACCTGCATTCGGCCGCAGCCAGACCTTTCGCGACATTCGTGTCTTGCGCAGCGAATTTGTCTTGCAGTCCCGATACTCACGGACTGCCGTCATCGAAGCGGACGCTCGGCCCGTCGATGCTCCCTGCTGTAATGCAGCAGTCCGCTCCAACAGCAGTCGTGAGCAGATAGCGGCATCTGCAGAATCACTCTTCTTCCGCTGCGTTCAGGCGACTTTTCATGCTGCATCGCCGCGCATTAAAGCTGACCCTCTCTAAAGGGGCAGCATATGAATCAAGTCGAGTGGCGCGAGTGCGGATTTACGGTCATTCACTGCTTGCCGAATGCAAGTACAGAATACCTGCTAGAGCGATTACGACTGGAATGCGCCGCCTTCCTACCGCAGCGCAGTCCGCCGGGTCGGCCATCCAAGCTAAATCAGGCCGCTCCAGTTCTATTCTCCGCATTGCTTGAGTATACAGGCCTTTGCCAGCTGCTTCGAGTTCAGCGCGAAAGCCGGATCGCCTGATGATTGAGCAGCGATTATGGCGCCATCAATGAGCACGACGAAACCCCGAGTTGCTTGATCGACGTCGTCGATTCCAATCTCTGCGAGATCAGCTTTAAGCCATTCTGTAATTTGTCGCTTGTGGTAGGCGGCTGACCCGTGGACATCTGAGTGCCCGGAGTTGAATTCCGACGCCGCCTTGAGAAACGGGCAGCCATAGAAATACGGGTCAGCGAACCAGTCGTAAAGAATATCGAAAGCCCCGAGCAGGCGGGCGCGGGGGGTCTGTTCGAGCATGGCCAGCCGGTCAAAGAACCAATAGCGCCAGGCTTTTCCTTCGGCTTCCAGGACCGCCACGATCAGCGCCGCTTTGGACGGAAAGTGATTATACAGCGTCGCCTTCGCCGTACCGGCGCGCGCAATGACCGCGTCGACTCCCGTGGCGGTGAACCCATCGTTGCAAAAAAGCGTCGAGGCGGCAGAGATTATGCGGTCGCGCGCGGTGAACGGCTCTGTGCCGGTGACGCTCCAGGCAGGTCGCGGGGCAGGTTTCCGAGACGGCCGAAGGGCTCTGCTCGCGAGATCGTTCACTGTGGCCTCCTTATCGCTGATCGTGCGTCTGACCGCTCGACACTTGTTATCTAGTATACTGCCATTCTTGCGGCGCAAGAACAAGACAAGTTAGTATGCCAAGCCGTGTTTTCAGCCGAATCTGACAGGCTGTCCAGATCCTTTGCCGCGCGCCACAGGATGACATGGCGCCGGTCAAAAGTGCAAAATTCATCCTCGTAACGCAAGTTTTCTCGACTTATCGCGGAAATTTTTGTCACTTCCCGAAAATAGCCGCGATTTTCGACCGCCCAAGTTGACAAGTCGAAAGCTTATCACCGAAAAAAAGACAGACCGGTTAGTCTTGTTGAACTAAAAAAGGTAGCCAGATGATGCTCACGAACCCCATTCCGGAACGGCAGGCTTTGCGAACGCTGCCCCGCAGCGGCGCGCATCTGGCGGTCAGAAACCTCAGTCACACCTATCGGTGGACCCAGACCCCCGTGCTGACCGACATCTCTTTCGATGTCACGCCAGGCGAGATCGTCGCCCTTCTGGGACGGTCCGGCTGTGGGAAATCCACCCTGCTTCACATGATTTCCGGCCTGTCCCAGCCAAGTGCGGGGGAGGTCGTGATCGACGGCAAGACCGTCACCGATTCCTCGCCGCGCTGGGTCTTCATGTTTCAAAGCCCCTCTCTGCTGCCCTGGCTGACGGTGGCGCAGAACGTTGCGATGGGCCTGAAATTCACCCGCAGGTCTTTTGAAGTCCCGCAGCGCGTGCCCGAGGTTCTCGATCTAGTCGAGATGGGAGGCTACGCCGATCGCAACGTGCAGGATCTGTCCGGCGGGCAAAAGCAGCGTGTCGCCCTGGCCCGGTCGCTGGCGCCCAAGCCCGAGATGCTACTGCTCGACGAGCCGTTCTCGGCGCTCGACGCCTTTACCCGGCGCAGCCTTCAATCCGAGGTGCGCGACATCGCCCGCGAACTGGGCCTGACCATCGTCATGGTCAGCCATGACGTGAGCGAGGCGGTGCGGATGGCAGACCGGGCGATCCTACTGGATTCCGATCCCGGCCGGCTGGTCAAGGATGTCGCGATCACGCTCAACGAACGCGAACGCAAGAACAGCGACGGCCGCTATCATACTGAACTGAAGACCGTCATGGGCATGTACAGCGCGATTGCTGGCGAAACCATGGGCCCTGTCCTCGACTGATTCAACTTTTCAAAGGAACCAACTTCATGAAACGACTGATCAAAGCGACTTCTCTTCAGTCCGCATCCGATCTGCACAGCCATTGCTGCGGAGGGGATGGCAGCGTCGATATGGATCGTCGGCACGCGCTCGACATGCTCGCGAAAGGTGGGCTTGCCGCCATGCTGGGCTCGCTAGCGTCCAGCCTTGCCACAGCCGCCGCGGCGCAGGAAGACGACGTGCTGCGCATTGGCTATCTGCCGATCACCGACGCCACCCCGCTGCTGGTCGCCCATGCCATGGGGTATTTCGCGGACGAGGGGATCAAGGCCGAGGATCCGACGCTGATGCGGGGCTGGTCGCCGCTGATCGAAGGGTTCGCCGCGGGCCGGTTCAACCTTGTCCACTTTCTCAAGCCGATCCCGATCTGGATGAGGTACAACAACAATTTCCCGGTCAAGGTCATGGCGTGGGCGCATACCAATGGCTCGGCCCTTGTCGTGGGCAAGCAGCATAAAGATGTGACCGATTTTTCCGGGTTGGGCGGCAAGCAGGTGGCGGTGCCGTTCTGGTATTCCATGCACAACATTGTGCTGCAATACGCCTTGCGCAACGCGGGTATCAAACCCGTCATCCGCAGTCAGAGCGACCCGCTCGCAGAGGATGAATGCAACCTTCAGGTGCTGCCGCCGCCCGAAATGCCGCCCTCACTCGCCGCGGGACAAATCGACGCCTACATTGTGGCCGAACCTTTCAACGCGATGGGCGAATTGCTGGCAGGCGCGCGGATGCTGCGCTTTACCGGCGATATCTGGAAGAACCATCCCTGCTGCGTCATCTGCATGAACGAGCAGACCACCACGGCCAAGCCGGAGTGGACCCAAAAGGTGATGAACGCGCTGGTGCGCGCCTCGATCTATGCCAGCCAGAACAAGAGCGAGGTCGCAGAGATGTTGTCGCGCGACGGCAAGGGCTATCTTCCGGCACCTGCCGCTGTCGTCCAGCGCGCGATGACGCTTTACGAGGGGAACGCGGACTATATCGACAGCGGTGCCATCCAGAACCAAGCGGAATTCAACAACAGCCGCATCGACTTTGCCCCCTGGCCCTATCCGTCTGCCACGCGGCTGATCGTCGAGGCGATGAACGAAACGGTGGTTTCCGGCGATACACGGTTCCTCGACGGGCTGGATCCCGATTTCGTCACCGAGGATCTGGTGAACTACGACTTCGTCCGCACGGCGCTCGAGCAATATCCCGATTGGCAATCCGCCCTGTCGATCACGCCCAGCGCCGATCCGTTCGTGCGCGAAGAGGTGCTGAAGCTATGACCGACGTCACCTCTATCCAGACGCAGGCGCGTGCGATGCGCCTGCCAAAGCTGGGGCGCGTCCGGGTTCTGGTGAATGCGGTCATCGGCATGTCCGGCCTGTTGGTCCTGTGGTGGCTGGGCGGCCGCTATGTGGCCAGCAATCCGAACATGATGGCCTTTACCAATTTCGCGCCCACGCCGACCCTGGCCCGGCTGGTGCAGATGTTCGCCTCGGGCGAGGTGGTGGACATGGCCCTGCCCTCGCTGTCGCGGGTGGGCTACGGCCTGCTTTACGCCACCGCCATCGGCGTGCCGATGGGCATTCTCGTCGGACGCGGCCCGCGCTTGAACGAGATCACTAACGTGCCGTTCCAGTTCATGCGAATGATCTCTCCGCTGGCCTGGATGCCGATTGCGGTGATGCTGTTTGCCACCTGGGACGCCGCAATCATCTTTCTAATCACCATGGCGGCGCTTTGGCCGATCCTGTTTTCCACGGCGGCCGGCGTGAAGCGCATCGATCCCGCCTGGCTGAAGGTCGCGCGCAACCTTGGCGCTAACCCATTCCACATGCTCTTCACGGTCATTCTGCCCGCCATCGCCGTCGATGTGCTGATGGGCATCCGGCTAGCGCTTGGCGTCGCCTGGATCGTGCTGGTGCCGGCAGAGTACCTGGGGGTCAGTTCGGGCCTTGGCTACGCGATCAACGATGCGCGCGACACGCTCGACTATTCGCGCCTTGCGGCAACGGTCGTCGTGATCGGCATGATCGGCTTCACCCTCGACTCTTTGGCGGGCCTTTTGGTGAAGAAATTCAACTGGATGCGCGGAGGGCATTGATGCCCCTCCGACTTTGTCACAACCGCCGCGTGCCGAGGCGGATCAGGCTGGCACAAGCCATGCCCCTTATATCACCCGCGATGCTCGGCAGTCGCCCCATTGCAGGAAGGATCATTCCATGTCCGACGCAGCAGTAACCGAAACAATCACCACCTACCTCCGTCCGATCGACGCCGACGGCCTTGCCAAATTCGCCGAGAAAGGCCGCAACAACCCGAATGCACGGGGCACCAACAAGGTCCGCACCGTGATTGAAGGGCAGTACCGCAGCCTCTCCTATGTCGGCAATCACGCCGCCGTCGTCGTCGACGAACCGCTGCATCTGTTCGGCCAGGACACCGCACCGGCCCCGGGTGAGATCGTGCTCAGCGCGCTTGGCGGATGCCTTGCCGTCGGCATCACCGCCGTGGCCACGGCGCGCAACATCAAGCTGTCCAAGCTTGAGCTATTCCTCGAAGGCGACATCGGCAACCCAGCCGCATGGGGCGCCGGTGGTGCCGAGAAGGCACCGGCCGACATGGGCTTTCAGGAAATCCGTGTCTCGGTCGACGTCGAGGGCGATGCCACGCGCGAAGAGCTCGACAAGATCGTCGCCCACGCGAATTTCTATTCGCCCGTCGCCAACACAATGCGCAACCCGATCGATTTCACGATCGGCATGGCCGACTGACCAGCACCGATCGAGGGCAGCATCCGCAAGGGGCTGCCCCGCCATTCACAGTCCACAAAACCGAGGGTGATCCACCATGGCTGACACGACCCAGAGCGGCGCCGCGCCGCTGACCGAATGTTCCGTACCCGGCGGCATGAACGTCCATGCCGCGTCTCTTGAACGGATCGCGGATCTCGCACGGCACGAGCTGGCGCCGCGTGCCGCCGACATCGACGCAGGCCACTATCCCCGCGAGCTGCTGGCGCAGTTTGGCGCAGAGGGCGCCTTTGGCTTTCATCTCGGCTCCGGCAACTCCGACTTTGCCAGCGCCATCACCGCGATGACCTCGGTCTCGCGTGCCTGCGGTGCCAGCGGCTTTCTGACCTGGTGCCACGATGTTTACGGGCTGTATCTCGACCATTCCGAAAACCGGGGGCTGGCGGAACGGCGCCTGCCCGATCATGTCGCCGCGCGCAGCTTCGGCGGGACAGCCCTGTCCAATCCGATGAAGGCGCTGGCCGGGATCGAGCCGATGATCCTGCGCGCCAAACCGGCCCAAGGCGGCTATGTCGTGTCCGGCACACTGCCCTGGATCAGCCACATTCGCGAAGGACAATACTGTGCAGCTATCGCCAAGGTCGAAGGCGGGCGCGACGATCACGAGATCTTTTTTCATCTGCCCATCGACGAACGTGTCGGTCTGACCAAATGCCCGAAATTCTCGGGCATGGAAGGCACCAGCACCTGGGGCATCGCCCTGAAGGATTTCTTCGTCCCCGAGGAGGATATGATCGCGGATCCAGCGCGGCCGTTCATCGCCCGAGTGCGCGCCCGGTTCATCCTGCTTCAGATGGGTATGGGCCTGGGCGTCGTGCGCGGCAGCATCGACGACATGGAAGGGGTTGAGGATCAGCTGGGCCACGTGAACCAGTTCCTTGACGACCGGCCCGACGCCATGCTGGCTGAATATGACGATCTTTTCGCGCGCACAATGACGCTTGCGGGCCGCGAGGACACGACCAGCCCAACATTTTTCATGGATGTGCTCGACCTGCGCGCCGAAGTCTCGGAACTTTCGCTGCGCGCGGCGCAATCCGCGCTGCTGCATCAGGGCGCGCGCGGCTACCTCATGGCGTCGGCGCCGCAGCGGCGGGTGCGCGAGGCGCATTTCGTCGCCATCGTCACGCCCGCGATCAAGCATCTGCGCTGGCAGATGGCCAAACTCTCGACCGAGATCCAGCCCGCCGAGGCCGCCGCATGAGCACCGATGAGCTTGCCGAACCGACCGACGGGCTGGGCCCCTGGCGCGAATATCTGTGCCGCGCGTGCGGACTGATCTATAACGAAGGCGAAGGCGACCCGGATGGCGGCCTGGCCCCGGGCACGCGATTCGACGACATCCCCGATGACTGGGTCTGTCCGATCTGCGGTGTCAGCAAGGGCGATTTCGAACCCTATGAACGCCCCAGCGCGCCTGCCGTGGCCGCCAGCCAGACAGGAATTTCAAAGGCGGATGTGGGTATCGTGATCATCGGCGCGGGCCTTGCCGGCTGGGCGACCGCGCGGGCGCTGCGGGAACTGGACCCAGAGCGGCCGATCACCATCGTCACGGCCTGTCCGGGCCATGTCTACAACAAGCCCGAGATTTCGCGCGCGCTGTCGCGCAAGGCAAGCCCCGACGCGCTGCAACGCGCGACCGGGCCGGACGAGGCGGCCCGCCTGGGCATCCGTCTGGTCGCCCATACACATGTTGTGGGTCTGTCGGCGCAATTCCGGCGCCTGCGGACAACACGCGGCACAATCCCGTTCACGCATGTCGTGCTGGCGCTAGGGGCACACGCAACCATGCCCGCAGGCCTCAACCCGCACCATTCCTGGCGGATCAACAGCCTTGATGCGTGGCGGGCGTTTCACACCAATCTCGGGACCGCACCGCGCCGGATCGCCATCGTGGGCGGCGGCATGATCGGCTGCGAACTGGCTGAGGATTTCGCCCGCGCCGGTCACGCGGTTCAGCTGATCGGCCTGGGCATGGTGCCGCTTGACACGCTGGTTCCCGTCGAGGCGGGCGAGCGACTGCTGGCCGGCCTGCGCCGTGCCGATGTCGACTATTTTGGCGGCCAGACGGTGACCTCCAGCGCGCGCGAAGCCGATGGCACCGTGTCGCTGACGCTGGCCGACGGGCGTGCCCTTGTGGCCGACCGGGTCGTCGCGGCCACCGGTCTGGCGATTGATACACGCTTCCTGAAAAACGCCGGTGTCGATGTCTCGCCGGTCGGGATCTCCGTCGACGCGAGCGATCTTTCCACCAACATCGCGGGCATCTACGGGCTAGGCGATTGCGTCGCCATCGACGGTGCGCCCTGCCGGTTCATCGAGCCGATCCCGAAACAGGCCGAGATCATCGCCCGCGACATCGTCGGCCTGGACCATGGCGGCTATCGCCATCGCGCGCCGATCATCCGGCTCAAATCCGTCGAGACGCCGCTGACGATCGAAGGCCCGCCCCACGCAAAGGGCGAATGGCGTGTGATCGCGCAGTCGCCCGAGACGCTCGAAATGGAACGCTGGGATGGCGAGAGATGCGTCGCCCGGCTGACCGCCTGAGGCCCGGCCGGACCCGTCGCCCGGCCGCCACAGACAGACCGTCCCGGTCGGAAGACCGGGGCACATTCATACCGTTTTCAACACAGGAGACCATCCATGCAACGCGTCGAACTCACCGAGAAGATCCTGGACATCAAACGTGAAAAGGATTTGACCTGGAAGCAGATCGCCGAGGAGATCGGCGGCTACACGCAGGTTTTCATCACCTGCGCACTTTTGGGCAACATGCCGCTGCCATCCGCACAGGCAAAGAAGGCAGGTGCTATGTTCGGACTCAGCGAGAGTGAGGTGAAGATGCTGTCGGAAGTGCCGATGCGCGCGCCTGACACGCAGATGCCGCCGCAGGATCCGACGCTTTATCGGTTCTACGAGGCGATCCTTGTTTTCGGCCCTGCTCTGAAGGAAACGCTTCACGAGGAGTTCGGCGACGGGATCATGTCGGCCATCGACTTTGATCTCGGGTTCGAGCGGCAGCCGGATGCCAAGGGTGATCGGGCGCGGATCACGATGAGCGGGAAGTTCCTGCCTTACAAGTATCATAGCGTCTCGGACGATGTGCAGCAGCTCGGCATAAAGCCCACTTGATTCAGGGCGACAACGCGCTCCGGCGAGGCCTGCCCCCATTAGTCATTGGCGCTGGATCGGCGCGCCGGAGCATTTATTCAAAGTCAATGGTCTTAATTGATGGTAAATGGGGGTTTACACATCCATCTGTTTTCATAAATGCACGACGGGGCATAAACCGACTCATCCCGCTTGGATTCTCAAGGCGCGCAGCCCCCGATCTAGTTATGGTGCTTTCCAAAGGGGCGCGAATGAATGCTACGCCGGGAGTTGCGCTGCAGGATGCCCCGACCGCGCAATCGTGAATACGTGTCTGACGACGCTATCATTGCACATTCGTAAGCGGTGCGCCGCCCGCACACTTTCGAGCTGACGTGTGATCTGCGATTCAGAGGCTTCTTTGATTTGTGGGGAGTTTCTCGATGGGAGCTTTGAGCGAGTTTCTGGCAAGGGTTCCGCGCCGGACGGATGGGAAGC
>Ga0209345_10000132_pt1 | contig 102800 bp, 99 predicted proteins | sample Cruoilmetagenom7_FD_187294 | JGI IMG/M metagenome (GOLD analysis project Ga0209345, IMG submission 187294) | Oil polluted marine microbial communities from Coal Oil Point, Santa Barbara, California, USA - Sample 7 (SPAdes) (version 2) | ecosystem: Environmental > Aquatic > Marine > Oil seeps ... | reverse complement strand
CTGTGTGGAAGGGCCATCGCTCAAAGGATAAAAGGTACGCCGGGGATAACAGGCTGATCTCCCCCAAGAGCTCACATCGACGGGGAGGTTTGGCACCTCGATGTCGGCTCATCGCATCCTGGGGCTGAAGCAGGTCCCAAGGGTATGGCTGTTCGCCATTTAAAGCGGTACGCGAGCTGGGTTCAGAACGTCGTGAGACAGTTCGGTCCCTATCTTCCGTGGGCGTAGGAACGTTGAGGAGAGCTGACCCTAGTACGAGAGGACCGGGTTGGACGTGCCACTGGTGCACCAGTTGTTCTGCCAAGAGCATCGCTGGGTAGCTAAGCATGGATGAGATAACCGCTGAAAGCATCTAAGCGGGAAGCCAACTCCGAGATGAACGTTCCCTGAAGTACGCTTGAAGACTACAAGCTTGATAGGCTGGATGTGTACGCACCGCAAGGTGTTTAGCTGACCAGTACTAATAGTACGTTCGTCTTTTTTATACGTTTATTAATTTAAACACAAATTCGTTCACTACCTTATTTAGTGTAAACAATTACATTATATAAGTTTGAAAACTGTATGTTACCCCACTTAGCTTTTAAGCACGGGAGTATCGGCATTTAGTGCCAGAAGTTATTTAGCTAGAAATGTTGACTTTAACAATTGATATCTAATACCCTTACACTGACACTCAAAGTCAGATATAAGTGTATATATAGCTCGGTTTTACTGAGCGTGGGCTTGACGCCGAGTCAAACCCAGTGTTAACGTAGACAAAGGAATTACTTCCTTTGGCGTTAAACATATTTATATGTTTATATTTGACTTTGTCTAGGTGGCTATAGAGAGGGGGAAACGCCTGGTCCCATTCCGAACCCAGAAGCTAAGCCCCTCATCGCTGATAATACTGCAGATTTCATTTGTGGGAATGTAGGTCGCTGCCTAGTTCGTCAATTTAACCAATCTATCTTCTTTTTATTAACCAATCTATCTTTTCTTTTTATTCTATATCTTATCTATTAATAATTTATCTATATCCCAATAATGTTCTATAGTATCTGTGTTGGCTTTTTCTAGTTTTTCTAAAAAATATTCTCTTGTTACTTCTTTTGCACCTAGACTCTTGAGATGATCTGTTGGTACTTGGCAGTCAACAAACTCATATCCCCACTCTTGTAAATGTTTGATAAGTACAGCATAAGCAGATTTTGAGGCATCATTGATATTAGCAAACATTGACTCTCCACAAAAAACTTTTCCAACTGCAAGACCATAGAGCCCACCAACTAAAATACCATCCTTATAGCTCTCAATAGAGTGTGCTATACCCATTCCATGAAGTGATTCATAAGCTTCTATGATGTCTTCTTGAATCCATGTCCCATTTTGATTTTCTCTTGTTACTAATCCACATTTTCGTATCACATCAGAAAAGTTATAATCAAACTTATACTCAAATTTTTTTATACTTTTTTTAAGAGAACGGCTCAACTTAAAATCATTGAGTTCCATGATAAGCCTTGGATTTGGTGACCACCATAATATTGGCTCACCTTCCATATACCAAGGGAAAATACCATTTTGATATGCTTTTACTAATCTTGATGGCACTAAATCACCACCCCAAGCGACAATTCCATCTTCGTTGGCACTATTTGGGTGAGGAAAATTTAGCTCAAATTTATTTATTTGCGGAATCAAGTTGCATAAACTCTAATTGCAGGTTTTCATCATACTCAACTTGAACGCGACCACCATTTTTGAGTTTTCCAAAGAGAATCTCATCACTGAGTTTATTCGTGATGTTATCTTGAATATATCTTTTAAGTGGTCTTGCTCCCATCTCTATAGAGTAGCCCTCTTCTGCTATATAGTTTATAGCTTTATCAGATATATCTACAGTGATTTTTTTCTTTTTAAGGTCTTGATTCAATTCATTTATGAATTTTTTTACTATACCATGAACAGTCTCTTTGCTTAATGAGATAAACTCTATAGTTGAGTCTAGTCTATTTCTAAACTCAGGCGTAAAGAAAGATTTTAGTTCTTCATTCTTTGAGATAGAAGAGTCTTTATTAAAGCCCATAACGCTTCTTGTCGTGGCTCCAATATTTGAAGTCATGATTAGGATCACATTTTGAAAATTTGCTTTGTAACCATTGTTATCTGTCAGAGTTGCGCTATCCATAATTTGTAATAAAATATTAATCAAGTCAGGGTGTGCTTTTTCTATCTCATCTAAAAGTAAGACAGTGTAGGGGTGTTTTTTTATCGCTTCAGTAAGCAATCCACCTTGCTCATAGCCTACATAGCCTGGAGGTGCTCCAACTAAGCGACTTAGTGCATGTTTCTCCATGTACTCACTCATATCAAATCTTTCAAAATTTATACCAAGTATATCACTCAGAGCAATTGCAAGTTCTGTTTTACCGACTCCTGTAGGACCTGAAAATAGAAAAGATGCTATAGGTTTATTTTTTGGTGTAAGGCCAGCTTTTGAGATTTTAATCGCTTTACTCACTTCTAATACTGCATTGTCTTGTCCAATTACTCGAAGTTTTAAGTTCTCATCTAAATTTATGAGTGATTGTGTTTCATCTTCATTTATCTTTGAATTTGACATTCCAATGATGCCAGATATTGTTTTTTCAATATCTAAAGAGGTAACTTTTTTTCTGATTTTATTTTTGAGATGAAATGATGCAGCTGTCTCATCAATAATATCGATAGCCTTATCAGGTAAAAACCTATCAGTTATATAGCGCTTTGAAAGGTCAACTGCAGTTTTTAAAGATTTGTTTGTATAGGTAACATTATGATGTTTTTCATACTTATCTTTGAGTCCTTTTAAAATAAGATAGCTAGTTTTTACAGAGGGCTCATCTATATCAACTTTTGAAAATCTTCTACTTAATGCTTTATCTTTTTCAAAACCATTTCTATACTCTGCAAAGGTTGTTGCACCCATACATTTTATCTCTCCACTTGCAAGTGCTGGTTTGAGCTGATTTGCTGCATCCATAGTGCCACTTGTAGCACCTGCTCCAATGAGTGTATGAATTTCATCTATGAAAAGAATAGCATCAGGAATAGATTTAATCTCATCCATCACACCTTTGAGACGTTTTTCAAAATCCCCTCTATATTTTGTTCCAGCAAGTAGAGCACTCATATCGAGTGCATATAGTTTTGCGTCTTTAATGACACTTGGCACTTCTCCAGATGCAATATTTAAAGCGAGTCCCTCAGCTATTGCTGTCTTGCCAACACCTGCTTCTCCAACGAGTATAGGATTATTCTTTTTTCTTCTGCATAAAATTTGCGTGACCCTCTGTATTTCAGAACTACGTCCTATTACTGGATCAATTTTTCCATTTTGTGCTTTTTCTAGGAGGTCTATAGAGTATTTACTCAAATAGGAATCACTCTCATCATGAGGGGCACTTACATTAGTGTGTGAAATAAGTTCTAGTATATCTAATCTTGAAATTTGGTACTCATTTAAGAGTATACAGCTAAATGTATTTTCTTCATCATAAAGAGCTGCTATGAGGTCTCCAACATTTGCATTTTGCTGTTGCGCACTCTGGAGGTGTTTAATCATATTATCGACTAAACGCGATAGGGCTACGCTCTCATAAGGGTCAATGTTAATATCTTCAGGAAGCTTATCTATATTTGTATTGATATACACTCCAAGAGCCTCCTTCATCTTTTCAACATCACCACCACATGTTTGAATAATGTTAGAACCCTCCTCTGAAGAGAGTAGAAGATAAAAAACATGCTCAATTGTAAGGTATTCATGTCTTAATTGTTTTGCAAAGAGAATTGATTTTTGAAATATATCATTGAGGCTATTACTAATCATTACTCTTCTTCCAATGTAGCTTTAAGTGGGAAACCATTATCTTTTGCTTTCTTAATCACTTGAACTACTTTTGTTTCAGCTATCTCATATGTGTATACTCCACATAAGCCTCTATCTTTTTTATGAACTTCTAACATTATATTTTCAGCCTGTTCGTAACTTTTATGAAAAATACTCATTAAAATCTCTATTACAAAATCCATAGAGGTGTAGTCATCATTGAGTATAAATACCTTATACTTTTTAGGGTATTTAACCATCACATCTTCAGATAATTCAAATTCTATATTTGTTCCCATATTGTCCTACTTTACTGCGTTTAAGAAGTCACTTATAATGTCTTGTGGATTTTCAAGTCCTATTGACACTCTTATAAGACCTTCTGAAATGCCTAAAAATTTTTTTGTCTCTTCATCAAAATCTCTATAGATAGTGGAGGCCATATGAAGTGCTAGCGTTCTACTATCTCCTATATTTGCGGTTAACGTCGCAAGTTTAGTTCTATTTAAAAAATTAAATGCTTTTTCTTTTGTTCCCATATCTATTGTCAGTAGAGTACCACAACCATTTTTAAAATCTTTTAAGTAGCGTTCATTTTGAGGATGATCTTTTAGCGATGGATGATTTACTGTAAATCCATTTTTATCAAGTTCATAGGCTACTTTTTCAACACTCTGTACAATTCTTTGTAATCTGAGTGGGAGTGTTTCTAATCCTAACATTGTTTGATAACTTGCATTCGCATTGGCACTCATGCCAAAATCTCTAAGAGCTCTTTTTTTAGCATTTGGGATGAGTGCCATCGCTCCAGCACCTTTTATGAACTTAGCTAAAAAGGCATATCGCTGCGTTTTAAACTTATCATCACCATCGTTTATTGCACGAAAAACTGCACATCCACCAAGAGCAGAAGCATTACCAGATATAATTTTTGTAGTTGAGTACACTGCTATGTCAGCACCAATTTTTAGTGGTGAGATACTCAGCGGTGTGATTGTATTGTCAACAATAAACGCGACACAAGCTCTATTTGCAATCTCTGCAATTCTTTTAATATCAGGTAGTCTCATATTTGGATTTCCTACACTCTCTAAGAACAGTATTTTTGTATTTTCATTGATTGCATTTTGAATGTTTTCAAACTCATCAACATCAAAAAAGTGTGTTTTCACTCCAAAGCGTGTGAGTGTTTCACTAAAGAGTGAGTATGTCCCTCCAAAGAGGCCACCGATTGAGACTATCTCATCACCACTTGCTAGGAGTGACATTGTTGCAAGAGTTGTAGCTGCCATACCTGAGCTTGTCGCTATGGCACCAACTCCACCATCCATAGCAGCTAAAACGGATTCTAGTTTTGCTGTTGTGGGGTTTCCCATTCTTGAGTAGAGTGGTTTTTTTACACTTCCATCAAATATTCCTTCACCCATTTCTGGCGTGCCATAAGCAAAAGATGCTGAGCTAACTAAAGTAGGGCTTACTGCTCCCTCTTTATTACCAACTAACTGGACAAGTTGTGTACAAAAATCTTCAAAATTATTCATTATATTAGTTACCTTTTAATAGTTGTCCATTATAGCAAATTAAGAGATAATTGTAACTCTTGTATTTATTTTATGCTAGAATTGTAATAATATTAAAAGATATGAGGTTATATTTATGCAAGAGCAGACAAACTTAGATAGGTTAAGTGAAAAAGTATCTCAAATTATTCAGCAATGTAATGCAGTCAAAAGTGAAAACGATACATTAAAAAATGAATTAACAATTATAAAAGCACAAAAAGATCAAGAAATAGAAAGATTGACTGAAGAAAACGCAATGAAAGATGCAGAGATAGAAGAGATAGTAAATAAAATTGAAAGTATGTTAGGTTAAGAGTCTATGAGCAAAAAGATAGCTTTATATATTGGGGGTCGGAAATTTGATGTCGATGTTGATGATGAATTTGCCCCTTTTTTAGAGGCTCAAATGGAGAAAGACTTTAATATTGATGGGAATAATGATCTCAAAATTTTACTACAAGCCTACATAAGAAAAAATCATGAATTGTATATGCAAGAGAAGAAAATAGAAGATATTTTCAATAAACTTGATAAATAGGCTCTAATTTATACTAGTATAAGCTACAGGTGCTATAATTTCGGTCTCTCAAATATAGAGATGGTGTGCGCTCGTAGCTCAGCTGGATAGAGCACTGGTTTGCGGTACCAGCGGTCACACGTTCGAATCGTGTCGGGCGCACCATTACTTTCAACAAAACATCCCCATAACAAACATTGATTTAATATCATAAAATTCGATATACTTAAGCAAAATATTTTTGAATAGGTGTAAAAATCAAATTATCTTTAAAAGACAAAACAACCAAATTAGCACTAAACCAGATTCACAGTAGATTTATTTCTAGTAATATTGGTATTTTTGTACTTATGATATTAGTATTCCTGCTTCTTAAAAACCATATTGTTAAAAATAATATTTTAATTATTTTTTTAATTCATACTGTAGTACTTTCAGTACGTTACTATTTTGTAACTCGGTATGAAAAAGCAGTCAAAGAAGAGATGGATGCCAAAAGTATTCAAAAATGGGTGTATGTTTTCATGTTTGGGGCTTTTATATCTGGTTCTGCATGGGGTATGTTACTCTTTTTTATGGATGGTCTTCCTGCTGAATATCACTTTTACTTATTTGCAATACTCGTTGGTTTGACAGCTATAGCTATGTCTACTATTGGTTCTATATTTAGAATTTATTTATCTTTTATGCTTCCAACCTTACTCCTTACACTAGTATGGATGAGTTTGCAAGATGGAGAATTATATACAATTGCTGTGCTTTCTTTAATAATAGGGATGATTTACTATGCAATATATGGATATTATTATGCAGATAATTATAAAAAAATTATTGCAGAAGATGATAGAATTCAAGTTCTAAATGAACGCATGGAACAAGCACTCAGTGGTACTAAAACATCAATCCTTGACTGGGAGTTTGAAAATAATAATTTTTACATATCTGCTAGTTGGAAAGAGTTACTAGGCTACACTGATGAAGAGTTGCCAAACAAAATTCTTACTTGGAAAGAACGTATTCATCGCGAAGACAAAAAGCCACTTTTTAAACTACTGAATGACTACATGAAGAATCAAATAAATCTATTTGAAGTTGTGCACAGGTTGAAACATAAAGATGGTTACTATTTATGGATTTTAGGACGAGCTAAAATAATTTACGATGAAAATGGCAAAGCAGTTCGTATGATAGGAACACACACTGACATAACTGATGAAAAAGTTTTACAATTAAAATATATAAAACAAGCTCAGATGATTGAGCAGACACATGAGAGTGTAATCTCTATGAATCTCGAAGGGAAAATAACAAGTTGGAATACAGGTTCTGAATTGCTTTTAGGATATACAGAGAGTGAGATATTTGGGCAACATATTAGTCTCTTATATTTGAAAGAAGATAAAGATGTTATAGAAGATATTATTAGCCATGTTATGGAAGAGGGAAAATATCACTCTGAATTGCGTTTGGTTAAAAAGTCAAATGAGATTGTTAATGTTGACTTGTCGCTCTCTTTACTGAAAGATGATGATGGAGAGCTTATAGGTTTTGTAGGTTTTTCTCAAGATATTACACAAAGAAAAAAAATAGAACATGAACTCATCGTTCAAAAAAATATTTTGGATCATCAAGCGCATCATGATTTTTTAACAAATCTTCCAAACCGTGTTTTATTCCATGATAGATTAAGGCAGGCAATTCAAAAAGCTAAAAGAGAAGAAGAGAAATTTGCACTGCTATTTCTAGACCTTGATAATTTTAAAGAGATTAATGATTCATTAGGGCACGATGTTGGTGATGAAGTTTTAAAAGTTATAACACAAAGGTTAAACAAAATAGTAAGAAATAGCGATACGTTGGCAAGATTAGGTGGTGATGAATTTACTATTATTATGACGGGGTTAAAAGAGGGACAAGATGCTTCTTTACTAGCGCAAAAGATTTTGTTGGACCTTTCAAATCCGGTAGTTTTAAATGACAATACCCTTTATATATCTTGCAGTATAGGTATAAGTTTATATCCTAGCGATGGGACTTCTGCTTCAAATCTTTTAAAATATGCTGATGCGGCAATGTATAGAGCCAAAGATGAGGGAAGAAATAATTTTCAATTTTATAGTGCTGATATGACAGAGTTGGCTTTTGAGAGAGTTGTTATGGAAGCAAGTATCAGAGCGGGAATTGAGAATGAAGAGTTTGTTGTTTATTACCAACCGCAAGTTGATGGGACAAATGGAGAGTTGTTAGGAATGGAAGCGCTTGTAAGATGGCAGCATCCAACTATGGGGATGGTCTCTCCTGCTAAGTTTATAACTTTAGCAGAATCTACAGGGCTCATTGTTGAGCTTGACCAGTATGTTATGAGAACAGCAATGACTCAGCTTTCAAAATGGTATACTCAGGGGCTAAATCCAGGCGTTTTAGCGATGAATCTTTCCATGAAACAGTTAGAACAAAAAGATTTTATTCGCATCTTAAAAAAATTGATAGAAGATACAGACTCTAAGCCGGAATATTTAGAACTCGAAGTGACGGAGTCTCACATTATGACAGATCCGCAAGAGGCTATCAGAATTTTAAGTCAGATTAATGAGTTAGGAATAGAGTTGGCAATTGATGATTTTGGAACAGGGTACTCCTCTTTGTCATATCTGAAAAAACTTCCAATAAATAAGGTGAAAATAGATCAATCATTTATCAGGGATTTACCAGATAATGAAGAGGATATTGCCATCACTCAGGCAGTTATCGCTTTGGCCACAAGCTTAAATTTAAGGGTAATAGCGGAGGGTGTTGAGACAAAAGAGCAGAAAGAGTTTTTAATTGAAAATGGATGTAATAATATTCAAGGGTATTATTACTCTAGACCTCTACCAGCAGAAGAGCTAGAAAATATTTTAAGAGATGGATTTAAGAGTTAATCTCATTTTTTAGGACTTTAGCTAACTCACTGCACTCGTTAATTTTCTGAGAATAGGATAAATTTTCTTTTAAAAGTATATCTATAAAGGCACTTCCCACGATGACGCCATCAGCACCTTCTACTTTAGACTTCGCTGTTTGTCTGTTTACTCCAAAACCAACATAGACTGGTGTTTGAGTATATTTTTTTATAGAGGCTAAAAATGGCTGTAAATCTTCTGCAGTTCCTGAGCCAGTAATGCCTGTGTATGCTACCATATAGATAAATTTTTTAGCATCACTTACTATCTCTTCTATGCGCATTTCGCTGTCTGTAGGTGCAACAAAACTAATGTTTGCCATATTGTTTGTGTCAAATAAACCTTGATATGCTAATGCCTCTTCATAGGGAACATCTGGAATGATTAAGCCATTAACCCCTATTTGTGAAGCAAGTGGAATTAGCCTTTGCATATCTTGTTGATAAAAACTATTAAAATACCCCATCCACAAGGTGTCTACTTTAGGAGCTACCTCTTTAGAGATATCTAAAAGGTCCTTAAATTTAAATCCAAGTTCAAGGGCCTTATGGTTTGCTTTCTCTATTAAAGGTCCATCTGCAACTGGATCAGAGAAGGGAACGCCAAGCTCAAGAGTATCAACTCCGTTTTCACCAAGTGCTAAAGCGAGATCAATAGTAAAAGATTTTTCTGGGAAACCAGATGTTATGTATGCTACTAGTTTTTTCATATTGTTAGTTATTCTTCCAAATCGGGTAATTTAAGTAGAGAGAATTTTACGTGAGTTAATTCGTTGTCAGCTTTTAAATCATCTTGCCAAGTGGCGAACATATCGCTAATCTCAAGAAGCCAGTCTATAGTCTCCTGAGATACTGGAGTATCTCTTTTCCTAAGCTCTTCTAATGCATCTTCAACAAATGACGCGAGTTTATTCATTGGAAGTATCTGAAGATAACCTGAGGCTGATTTTATATTGTGAAAAACACGGAATAATTCATCGATGCTGCGTTTGTACATATTTTGTTTTGAGAGGTCGATAATCATTACTTCCATGCTCTCAACCATCATAGAATAGTGGTCAAAAAACTCATCAACTATCTCAAAATCAAAGTTAGCGTCTAAATCGCTTCTTACACCCATAAAATAATTCTCCTATATAGTTTGGATTATAGCAGTTTTTAGTTAAAATTCTTTTAGCAAATAAAAAAAGAGTTTTAAAATGAATAAAAAACTAACAATATCTTCTATACAAAAAACCAAAGGTGTTAGACCTCTAGTAATGATAACCGCATACGATGCACTTTTTGCTAAGCTTTTAGCACCAAGTAGTGATATGATACTAGTAGGTGACAGTCTTAATATGAGCTTCGCAGGTAAAAAAGATACCATTAGTGTAAGCCTAGAGCAGATGATTTATCACACAAATGCAGTCTGTATGGGTGCCCAAAATAGTTTTGTTGTTTGTGATATGCCTTTTGGAACGTATACGAACAAAGAAGAAGCCTTACAAAATGCAATAAAGGTTTTTCAAGAGACACCAGCTGATTGTGTAAAAATAGAAGTGGGAGAGGATAAGGCTGAGATTGTTCAATATCTGACTTCAAATGCAATTGCAGTGTGTGGGCATATAGGTCTTTTACCTCAGTTTGTGAGAAGTGAAGGTGGCTATAAAGTAAAAGGTAAGACAAATGATGAGCAAGTACAACTGCTCGAAGATGCAAAAGCTATAGAAAAAGCAGGTGCATTTTGTCTTGTTATAGAGGGTGTAAAAGCTGATGTAGCAGGCGTTGTGGCAAAATCTGTTTCTATACCTGTTATAGGAATAGGTGCAGGTGCTGATGTTGATGGGCAGGTTTTAGTATTTTCAGATATGCTGGGACTTTTTGAAGAATTTACACCTAAGTTTGTAAAAAAATACATGGATGGTGCTTCACTTGTAAATGATGCTATCAAACAGTATTCAGATGAAGTTAAAAGTAGAGAGTTTCCTCAAGAAATTCACACTTATTAAGAGAAGTAGATGGAAAGAATAGTTGAAATAGAGACTTTTAGTACCGAAGAAGAATCAAACGAAATAACACTTCGTCCTGATGCTTGGAGTGAATATATTGGGCAAGATCAGATTAAAAAGAACCTCAGTGTTTTTATTGAGGCTTCTAAAAAAAGAGAAGAAGCACTTGATCATGTCCTTTTTTACGGACCTCCTGGGCTTGGGAAAACTACTCTGGCTTTAATCATCGCAAATGAGATGAATACAAATATCAAGGTGACTGCTGCACCAATGATAGAGAAGAGTGGAGACTTAGCTGCCATTTTGACTAACTTAGAAGAGGGTGATATACTTTTTATAGATGAGATTCATCGTTTATCTCCTGCTGTTGAAGAGATTCTTTACTCCTCTATGGAAGATTACCGTATAGATATTATTATAGGGAGTGGACCAGCGGCACAAACTGTTAAAATTGACCTACCGCGCTTTACTTTAATCGGTGCTACAACAAGAGCGGGAATGTTATCAAATCCACTTAGGGATAGATTTGGGATGAGCTTTCGTATGCAATTTTATAGCTCTTTAGAATTAGCACAGATTATTACGCAAGCATCCAATAAGCTAGATAAAGAGATAGTGCATGAAGCAGCACTGGAGATATCCAAACGTAGCAGAGGAACTCCTCGTATAGCACTCCGTTTATTACGTCGCGTTAGAGATTTTGCAGATGTGGCTGATGAGCTTGGTATAAATCACACCACAACACAGTATGCTCTTAATGAGTTAGGAATAAACTCTCACGGCTTTGATGAGATGGACATAAGGCTCTTAAAGCTATTGGCTAGTGCAAATGGTAGGGCAATGGGACTTAGTACCATTGCGGCAGCTCTAAGTGAGGATGAGGGTACAGTTGAAGATGTTCTAGAACCTTATTTAATTGCGAATGGGTATTTAGAAAGAACTTCCAAAGGAAGAAAGGCTACAAGAATGACTTATGATGTTTTAAATATTGCTCACGTAAATGAAGATGGGACACTGTTTTGAGAATTAAAAAGGGAGAGCGACAATAATGAAGCCACAATATTTTATAGCTATTCTTTTTGCGACTTCACTCTACTGGATGTATTTTCTATATGCTCCCTTTTTGCTTGGGATGACTATAGCAGCACTTTTAACAGTATCAACTGCAAATATACAAGAGTATTTTGAAAAACTTTTTCGAAATAAATTTTTAGCAGCACTAGTCTCTAGTATCTTGCTAGCGATTCTGTTTTTCGTGCCACTTGGATACTTTTTAGCAACTTTAACTATACAGCTAAACTCTATCGAACCTGAGATGTTGCAAAAATTAGAAACATATGTAAAAAACTTTTTAGAGACTCCTCCAGAGTATCTACTCTTTTTAAAACCCTATTTAGTAGATGCTTTAAAAGATATAGATATAAACACCTTAACGGCATATGCTCTAAGTAGTGCTGGGAAAGTAGGGGCATTTAGTGCAGGATTTTTGAAAAATGCATTTTTAGTAATTATTTTCTACTTTTTTGCGCAATATAACGGTACACATATCATTGAGTTTTTAAAGCGAGTAGTGCAGATGTCAGTTGATGAGAGTACTCTTTTAGCAAAAGAGTTGTCTTCTGTTATGAGTGTGGTTTTTTACTCTATTATTATCAATGCAATGTTTCAGGGCGCTCTCTTTGGAATAGTGATTTCATTTATGGGATATAACGGACTCTTGTTTGGGATTATGTATGGATTTGCTTCTTTAATTCCTGTAGTTGGGGGTGTTTTAATGTGGCTTCCATTTATGATATATGAGTTTTCAATGGGCAATAGTGCAAATGCACTCTTTATAGCTCTCTACTCAATAATAGCCATCTCTATAGTGGCAGATACATTTGTAAAACCTCTGATAATCAAAGAGATTAATAATAGACTTTTAACTGAAGATGATGCAAGAATGAATGAGTTAGTGATTTTCTTTGCAATTATTGCAGGACTTGCGACATTTGGTTTTTGGGGGATGATACTTGGCCCTGCAATTACTGCATTTTTTCTCACTATTTTAAAACTTTTTGAAGCCAGAACCAAAGAGTGTGAAAAGAGAGAGTAACTATTTTTTATAAATCTCCGGATGGTCATTTTTCCATCTTCTATGGAGCCAAAACCAAAACTTCGGCTCTTTAGTAATGAGTGAAGTTAACCAGTCTGCTTGCAGTTGTGTCGCTTTTTGAATATCAGCTGATTCATCTTCATTCTTTTGCACAGGAATCTCATCAAAAAGCATAAGGGTATAGTTCTCATCATCATCAGTTCTCATAGTCACAGGAATGATGGCTGCATTAAATTTTCTAGCAAGGTAGGCTGGAGTTGAGGTTTGACGTATACTTTTACCCATAAAATCGACCATTAAACCCTCTCTAGGATTTATATTTGTATCAATTAAAAGCCCACAAGCCATGCCTTTTTTAATATTTCTTACTAGAGGTTTTACAACACCTGATTTCTCCATAGAGATATTGCCAAAGGAGTCACGAGCCTCTAGTAACCACTTCTCATAAGCAGGATTTTTCATCTTTTTATAGACAGCGATAAGAGGTTCTATAAAGGCACCGATGGAAGCACCACCTAACTCCCATGATGAGTAGTGAGGTGTCACATAAATTACGGCTCTTCCCTGGGCATGAACTCTATTAACGGCTTCTATATTGTCTATAGTAATTCTATCTTTCAACTCCTTTTTGCTCATATGACGCAGTTCCATTGAGTGTAAAAAATTGTAAGCCAAATTTTTAAAAGCATACTTTGTAATAGCATCTTTTTCATCCTCTGTTAACTTCCCATCAAAAGCAAAATCAAGGTTTTGGTAGGAGACATTTCTGTATCTTGAGGAGAAGTAATACCCACTCATTGCTAAAAAGCTAAAGAAAGCTTTTCTCCAATTTTTTGGAAGAATCATAAGAAATTTTTCTAAAAGTAAAAATAATTTAAATCCCATTGTTTAAGAGTTCCTTATGAATTTGTAATCTTGAGATTATACATTAAGTTTTATTTTCTTGTGATATAATCTTTAAAATTATAAAGGATATGAAATGGAATTAAGTTATTTAGGTATTATTTACATTATAGCTGCTGTTGCAGTTGGATGGTTTCTTAGTTACATAAAATCTCGATTTGAAATTAGGACTCATAAAAAAGAGTTAAAAGAGTACAAAGAGCATCTTAGTAGACAGATGAAGTTAACAAATGAGGGGAGTCAAAACTTAGAAAAAGATTTGGCTTCTTTAAAACAAGAGAATGAAAACCTTAGAATCTCTGTGCAAACTTTAGGGCAAAAACCAGGACGTGCAGAGCTGAGACTTTTAAATATATATGATGCAGCTCTGAGAAAAATGATGCTGCAAGCTCCTGGCTTTTCATCAGCTTGGGAAGTCTCTTTAAGAGAGGCAGAAAAAGAGTATGAAGAGAATGAAAAAGGGTTTAAATCGATTATAAAAAAAGTTTTTGGACCAAGTTTAACGCATCATACAGAGACACCAGTAAAGAGTGATGAGCATAAAGAAGTATTTGGTAATTAATTTATAACTAACCATTTGATATAATAGCATTAAAAAAAAGGTAATCGTATTTATGGTCGCATCAGACATACAACAGTTTTCAGAGGGTCGTACAAAGGCAAGAGCATATTTTTGTTATCTATTTTCTAAAAATATTCCAAATAGATTACCATCTCTCACTGAAGAGATGATTGTACCGCGTTTATTGAAAATAAAAGCGGATTTAGAAGATTGTGAGGGAGTGTATCTCTTAGATAATAAAGGTGTTCAGATAACTCCAACTCATACTGGGGATGGACGTTTAGAAGAAGATATTGGAAAGATTCGTGCGAATCGTGCCTATTATTATCGTGCTGTTCGAGAGGGGAGATGTACTATTACAGACCCTTATCCATCTCTTATCACGCAAGAGTTGACAGTAACTGCCTCTGCCCCAATATACTGTGAGGATGGAACCCTTAAATATGTTGCCTGTTTAGATATGCCTTTTGATTCTGTTCTAAGGATATCTCACTTAAATACTTTTGATACATTTTTTAATAGGTTTTTTAAGTACGCTTATGCGGTATTTGCTTTTGCATTAATTGCAATCGCACTGCTTCTTTTTAGTCATGGGATGCGAAGTTTTATTTCTGATGAGATTTCACTTGCCCATTTTAGTGTAGAAAAAATGTTTGAAGCAACGATTCTCGTGACTTTAGCTCTGGCCATATTTGATCTCTCTAAAACTATAATTGAAGAGGAGATTATGGGTAGGGCAAGAGAACAAAATATCTCTGGTCCTCACAAAACAATGGTGAAGTTTTTAGGGTCAATCATTATCGCCTTATCTATTGAAGCTTTAATGTTGGTGTTTAAGTTCGCAATTACTGCGCCAGATAAATTGATGTACGCTATTTTTATAATAGCTGGAGTATCTCTTTTACTCATAAGTTTAGCAATATATATAAAATTTACAAAATTAAAAATTGAAGATTAAGAATGATAGCAATCGTTGATTACAACATGGGGAATTTAGCAAGTGTTAAAAATGCATTTGCTAAGTTAGGAAAAGAGACAGTAGTAGAGAGTAATCCTGATAAATTTAAAGATTATGATAAGTTAATACTGCCGGGTGTAGGTGCATTTGGTGATGCAATGGAGCATCTTCGTGAACGCAATATGATAGAAGCAATACGAAAGTTTGCTGCAAGTGGAAAACCGATGATAGGCATCTGTCTTGGTATGCAACTTCTTTTTGAATCGAGTGAAGAGTTTGGGCAACATGAAGGATTAGGTCTTATAAAAGGTCATGTAGTCGCATTTGATGCATCAAAATTTAGTGAACCTCTCAAGGTTCCACATATGGGTTGGAATAGAATGTTTACAGAGGAACATCCACTCTTTGTTGGACTTGATGATGAGCATTATCTCTATTTTGTACATACTTTTCATGTAAAATGCACAGACAAAAATGACATAATCGGTACTACAGAGTATGGCTATAAGTTTACTTCAGCAGTAGCACATAAAAATGTGATGGGGATTCAACCTCACCCAGAAAAAAGCCATGAAAATGGACTCAAAATTTTAGAAAACTTTATAAAACTATAGGAAAAATGAGAATGACTTTATACCCAGCGATTGATTTAAAAGATGGACAGGCAGTAAGACTTACAAAAGGTCTTATGGATAGTGCAAAAATTTACTCAAATGAGCCTTATGAACTTGTAAAAAAGTTTGAAGAGATGGGTGCAGAGTGGGTTCATTTAGTTGACTTAAATGGTGCTTTTGCAGGGGAACCAAAAAACTTAGACTCTATTGTTAAAATCAGAGAAAACTGTAATGTTAAGTTAGAACTTGGTGGTGGTATTCGTGATGAAGAGACTATCAAAAAGATGCTTGATATTGGTATTGACAGGATTATTTTAGGCTCTATTGCTGTTAAAAATCCTCAATTTGTAAGAGATATGGCTTCAAAGTATCCAATCGCAGTTGGTATTGATGCAATAGATGGCTATGTTGCAGTTGAAGGATGGGGTGAAGTCTCCACTATGAAAGCAACTGGTTTAGCACGTGAATTTGCAAATGCAGGTGTTGAAGCTATTATCTGTACTGATGTAGGTAAGGATGGAACTTTGAGTGGTGTAAATGTAGAGTTTACCTTAGATATTGCAAGAGCAAGTGGACTGAGTACAATTGCAAGTGGTGGGGTTAAAGATGAGAGTGATATTGAAGCGCTTATTGCAAGTAAAGAAGTTGACGGTGTTATCATAGGAAAAGCCTACTATGAGGGAACACTGGACTTACCAAAAATGTTTAAACTCTTAGATTAATAATAAAACAAACAAAATTTGGCTATTATTAGATTATAAATTTTACAAATTATTATAAAAGGATTTCACTTGAAATTACTTGTTGTTGATGACAGCTCTACAATGCGTCGTATTATTAAAAACACATTAGCACGTCTTGGGTATAAAGATATATTAGAAGGTGCTGATGGTGTTGAGGGGTGGGCTCAAATGGATGCTAATCCAGATATTGAGATGTTAATTACTGACTGGAATATGCCAGAGATGAATGGTCTTGAGCTTGTTAAAAAAGTTCGTGCTGATTCGCGTTTTGTTGATACTCCAATTATTATGGTTACTACTGAAGGTGGAAAGGCAGAAGTTATTACAGCCCTTAAAGCGGGTGTAAATAACTATATTGTTAAGCCATTTACTCCTCAAGTACTCAAAGAAAAACTTGGTGCTGTAATGGGTGTTGCTGAGTAATGCAAGAGCACTACTATGAGCTAGTAGTTAAAGTTTCATCTCACCACTCACTTTTTTCCGATTTTTTATCAGATACAGTTCCTGTTGGTTTCGAAGAGACTGACGGTGGATTCATAATTCGAAGTGAAGATGAACTAGATACTATAATTTGGGGTTTAGAACAGTTTCAAGAGGCACTGCAAAAAGCTTTAAACGAGACTATAGAACTAGAGTGCAAGCAAAACAGACTTAAAAATAGTGACTGGGTTGCGATGTATCAGCAGAGTATCTCTCCACTTGCAATAGATAAGTTTTACATCCATCCAACTTGGAATGAACCAGATGCATCACTGATAAATATTGCCATAGACCCCGCACTTGCGTTTGGAACAGGGCACCACCCAACAACAGCATCCTCTTTAAAAGCAGTATCAAGATATGTAAAAGAGGGTGATAAAGTTATAGATGTTGGTTGTGGCAGCGGGATTCTCGGGATTGGCGCGATGAAGTTAGGTGCTGTAGTGGATGCTTGTGATACTGACCCTGTCTCAGTAGAAAACTCTATTGAGAATGCAAAACTAAATCAGCTTGAATTTTCACATATTTGGGAAGGTTCATGTTCCCTAAGTAATTCAAAATATAATGTTGTTGTAGCAAATATAGTTGCGGATGTTTTGACATTTATAGCTAAAGATTTAAAAAATGCAATGCAGGATGATGCAATCTTAATTCTTTCTGGAATTTTAGATAAATATGAAACAAAAGTGTTAAATTTTTATAAAGATTGTAAAATCATAGAGCGGATTGCTCAAGATGAATGGGTAACCTTAGTCTTAAAACAAAAATAGGAAATAAATAGAGTTATGCAAAATAGAGATAATAATAAAAACGATAATAATTTTTTTAATAAAAATCCATTAATTACATTTGCGATTTTTTCAGTTGTAGTGATTTTACTATTTAAAGTAGTTGTAGGTGAAGGTTCTGGAGAAAACAACTCCATAAGTGCCGTAAATACTAAAACAAAACAGGTGAGTTACTCTGAATTAAAATCTCTTGTAGATTCTAAAAGTGTTAAAAAAGTTGAAATAGGACAGAGTTATATAAAAGCCGTCTCAACTGATGGTACTCACGTATACACTACGAGAATTGTGAAGGGTGATACAAAACTTGTTGAAGCGCTTGATAAGCAAGGTATTGAGTATGCTGGTTTTAGCGAAACAAACTGGTTTACAGAGATGTTTGGTTGGTTATTGCCATTTTTAATAATTATCGGTATCTGGATGTTTTTTGCTGGAAGAATGCAAAAGAGTATGGGTGGTGGTATTCTTGGTATGGGTCAATCTAAAAAGATGGTCAACTCAGAAAAACCAAGTACGAAGTTTGATGATGTAGCTGGTGTTGAAGAGGCTAAAGAAGAAGTACAAGAGATAGTTGATTTTCTTAAATACCCAGGGCGTTATGTTGAGATTGGAGCTAAGATTCCAAAAGGTGTACTTTTAGTTGGCTCACCTGGTACTGGTAAAACACTTTTAGCTAAAGCAGTTGCTGGTGAGGCGGAAGTACCATTTTTCTCAGTAAGTGGTTCAAGTTTCATTGAGATGTTTGTTGGTGTTGGTGCAGCTCGTGTACGTGATCTTTTTGAACAAGCAAAAAAAGATGCTCCAAGTATCATCTTCATTGACGAAATAGATGCTATTGGTAAGAGTCGTGCTGCTGGTGGTGTAATGGGTGGAAATGATGAGAGAGAACAGACGCTTAATCAACTTCTAGCAGAGATGGATGGTTTTGGAACAGATACTCCTGTAATCATCTTAGCAGCGACAAATAGACCTGAGGTACTTGATCAGGCACTTTTAAGACCTGGCCGTTTTGATAGACAGGTTCTAGTTGATAAACCAGACTTTGAGGGTCGTATAAAAATTCTTAAAGTACATATGAGAAATGTAAAAATGGATGACGATGTAGAGATAGAAGAAGTTGCTCGCCTTACAGCTGGTTTAGCTGGTGCAGACTTGGCAAATGTTATCAATGAAGCAGCACTTTTAGCTGGTCGTAAAAGTCAGAAAACTGTGAAGCAAAGAGACCTCTTCGAATCTGTAGAGAGAGCTATTGCAGGACTTGCTAAAAAATCTCGTCGTATTAATCCAAAAGAGAAAAAAATTGTAGCGTATCATGAGAGTGGACACGCACTCCTTGCCGAGACTACTGATGGTGCTAAAAAAGTATCTAAAGTATCTATAGTTCCTCGTGGACTTGCGGCTCTTGGATATACACTTAACAAACCAGAAGAAGATAAATTTATGATGCAGAAGCATGAGCTTTGGGCTGAAGTAGATGTTCTACTTGGTGGTCGTGCAGCTGAACAGGTGTTTATTGGTGAGATTTCAACTGGTGCTGGAAATGATTTAGAACGTGCGACTGATATTATTAAGTCTATGGTTCAAACGTATGGTATGAGTGATGTAGCTGGACTTATGGTTCTAGAAAAAAGTAGACAATCTTTCATAGGTGGTGGACAACAAGCTACCCGTGAATATAGTGATAAGATGGCTGAGAATATGGATGAGTTCATTAAGTCATCATTAGAAGAGAGATATGGTGCAGTGGTCGCTAGACTTAAAGAGTATAGAGATGCTATAGAAGCGATGGTTGCACTGCTTTATAAAAAAGAGAATATCACTGGTGAAGAGGTAAGAGAGATAATTATAGATTTTGAAAAAGAGCACTCCATAGAATCTAAAGTTACTAAAATTGTTGATGATATTGCATCAGAATTAAAAGAAGATGCAACTATGTCAGATAAAGAGTCTAGCCAAGAAGATAGTGAGCAAAGTGATGAAAAATAACTTACTCCCAATATCAAGTGCTGGTTTTCAATATATTGCTTACACAGCTCTTGCATTTATAGTTTTAACTATATTTGATTTTGACTTTTTAGCATTTTTAGCATTCGTTTTACTTGTAGCACTTGCGTTTGTATATAGAAATCCTGAAAGAGAGATTTTAGCTTTTGAACCAAATAGTGTACTCTCCCCAGTTGATGGAAGCGTTCTATCTATAGAGGAGATAAAAGACTCAAAATATGCTTACAAGATAGAGATTGAGAGTAACTATTTAGATGTAGGTGTTTTAAGAGTACCACTTGATGCTACTTTAGAGAGTTTAAATATACAAAGAGGTACACGTTTGCCAAATAGCTCTTTATTGCATAATAAAATCAATGAAAATGCAGAACTTACTTTTAGTGACAACAATGCAAACAGCATAAAAGTGAAGCATCAGCTAAGCAGAAGTTTTGATAGTTTAAACATAGATATTACAAGTTCTCAAAGCCTAAGACAATCTTCTAGATATGGTGTCATGATAGATGGAATTACTACCATCTATCTTCCACATAACTTTAGAGTTAATGTTGCTATAGGTAATGAGTTAAAAGCCTCGCAAACACTTATTGGTTATTTTTCTTAGCAATTTTTTTGACATAGAGTTCATTGTGATTTATATCAAAGTCAAAAAACTTTGATATAAAAGAGCTCTTTGGGATTCTTGCTAGTTGAATAGAAGCTCCCTTATTATTTTTTATTTCTAAATAGAGTAGTGCAAGTGCGTATCTACTCTCAGAAAAACTTCCATCTTTCATTTTAGATAGCTCTAGTAACGCGATAGCGTTTTCGTGATGTCCTGCAGCAGTTGAAGCTACCGCACCCAGAAAAAGAGTATAAGCATCACGTATCTTCATTTCATCTATAAGGTGATTGTAGAGCGTGTAAGACTCTTCATACTTTTTATCATATAAAGAGGCTAAGGCAAGCGCACTCTCTAATTCATGGGTATTTTTATCAGTAGTCTCAAGCACATCCTTGAGTTGCTTTCTTAAAAAGTATAATTTACCAGTAATGAGATTTTGCTGTATGTATAGATATCTTGTAATATGGGGGCCAAAATAAAAATCATTAAAATTAAACTGTTGCTTTTTAAGGTAGTTTAATACCTTAGAAGCATACTCTGTAGTTTTAAGTTCTGAGTATTTTGCATCTATATACATCATGTGTGGCAATATATCATTAGGATGAAGTATAGTGAGTTTCGTAGCCGATTTTTTTGCTACATCTAACATGTTTAATTTTAATGAAATAATAATATCAAGAGCGAGATACAGAGGTCTCTGTTTGTAATCATTATCTAACCAATCAACTGCAGATAAAAAATTGTTTTCACTGATATAAAGCAGAGTTCTATACAGGTTTATCTCTTCACAAGGCTCTTCATTTGCAATAGAATCTTTTAAGATAGAGGTGAGTTTATCATTTTGCTTATTTATTATTTGCGCAGTTAAAACTGCATAGACTCCCGATAAGTAATTTTTCGCATCTAAATGGTAGGAGCGCACAAAATGTTTATTTGCTTCTATAATATTTCCCATTTGAGCATATGTTAAAGCTAAGTTGTAGTGTAGGATAGAGTGCTTTGGTTGTATTTTTACTAACCTTTGTAGCTCTACATTTGCTTCTCTTATTTTAAAAGAGAGAGCCTTTTTTATAGCCTTAGTAATCCCTATATTAACATTTGATGATGAGGCACTCTTTTTGAGGTACTCTTGAGCAGATTCTATGTTGTCAATATAGATATTAGCATTTCCTTTCCTAATATAACTGATAGTCTGGTTTGCATTAAAAACTTTATAAGGAGAGAAGTAAAATATTTTTTGGTAGTTTAGTTTTTTACTACTTGAGATACTTGTTCTATACGCTTTTTGTGCTTTTTTTGCATCAAAGAGGGACTCTTTGAGGTGCACTTTTATCGGATAGTGTTTATAAACCTCTTCAGGAAATATATCTGTAACATTTTTTATCTCTTTATTTGCACTCGCTATGCGACCTGCTTTTAAATTGATAAGACCAAGTGCAAGTTGCGCTTTAGCAGGTTCAATATTTTTTAAGATAGCCTCTTTTAAGTGATTGATAGCAAGTGTAAAATCACCGACTCTCGCATATAAAAGTGCGATACTAAAATCATCATAATCTTGAAAGTTTTTCTCCATTACCTCTATCGCATCATAATCATTACCAAAAAGAGCATTTATTTTAGTACTTAAATTTTTATGAATTTTTGGATACTCATTTGAAGTGGAATTTTTTAAAGCACTCAGCGCTTCTAAATAGTTATTGTTATAATAACTTATAAGAGCGTAGTAGTAAGAGTATAGAGGAGAGTTTATCTCATTTGGTAGATAGGCATAAGCTAAATCTATATAGTATTTAAAACTCTCTTTATCATTTAAATGTAGTGAACAAACAGCTGCATTTATCGCACTGACACATCTTTTTTCATCATTTTTTATAGCTTTTTGAAAAGTATTAAGAGCCAATTGGTACTGCTCATTTTTCAGCTGAGCAACTCCTAGGTTATATTGAGAAATTGCCTCACTATATTGCGCTATTTGCTCATATAAAAAGAGTGCTTCATTTTTTGATCCACTCGAATAAAGGTAATTGGCTTTTGCTATCATACCCTCTAATTTACTTGTTTGAATAGGTTCTTTCTTTTTCTCTTGAAGTTTTTCTTCTATTAAGTCTGTAGAGATTATCTCTTGACTTTTTGAGGGTTTTAAGAGTATTAGGAGTGTAATAACTATGATTATTATGAGTGATATAGCAATAGTTGAAAAAACAATAATTTTTTTCTTATCGACACTAGCATCACCACTATTTTCATCATCTTGAGTAGAATGGTCATCAACTTCGGCAGCTTCACTGTCCTCTATGATTATAATATCTTCTTGTACTTCAGCCATCAACTACCCTATTTAATCTGTATAACACTATAGTGTATAGCAAAAAAAGTACCACTATGACAAGCGGTTAAATATCTCGTCAAAGTCTTGATGGACACTTAAAAATATATCTATGAGTTCAGGGTCAAAACTTTTCCCTTTTTCATTTAGAATAATCTCAACAGCTTTCTCATGTGTAAAACCATCTTTATAGACTCTTCTACTTCTGAGTGCATCATAGACATCTACTATAGCAACAACTCTTGCCGGCTTAGGAATCTCTTCTCCCTTAAGTCTTTCTGGATAGCCAGTTCCATCCCATTTTTCATGATGATACATAGCGATATCACTAGCAATTTTCAGATAACTATCTTTTTGAAACATACCTCTAAAAGATACATTTGCTTTTTTAAGCACTTCACCACCAAGTTTAGCATGTGTTTTGATTATAATAGTCTCTTCTTCTGTGAGTCTAGCAGGCTTGGTTAAAATATCTTTTGGAATCATAAGTTTTCCAATGTCATGAAGTATTGATGCAAAGGGTACCGAGGCTACATGCTCTTTTGGATTGTCTGTAGATATTGGCATGAGACTTACGATTCGTTCGGTATACTGCTCAATTCTTTTAACATGAGTACCAGTATCATCATCATAACTCTCAACCATATTCGCAATTGCTTCTATAGATATCTGCTGTGTATAAATTATCTCTTTTGCTTGTTCTTTTACTTTCTCATCAAGGTACTTATTTACATCTTCTAGCTCACGACGATATTCAATGAGTTCCTTCTGATTACTGACCTGTTTACTCGCTTGATATAAGATACGCATGAGTTGCGCTGGAGCAATTGGTTTTAATATAAAGTGAGTAATACCAATGTTAATAAGTTCTATAAGTCTCGATGAGTCATTGTATGCAGAGATGACGATGATAACCTGATCACGATAGACTTTATGTACCTTTTTGATAAGCTCAGCACCATTCATAATAGGCATATTTATATCTGTGATTATGAGGTCATAATAAGTGTTGTTTTTCTCATGGAAGCTTAGATATTTTTCGAGTGCAATAGCACCATTTGATGCTGTGTCAACATATGAAAAAAAGTCTTCAAGTAATTCAGTAGTTTCAGTCAAAAGTTCTATGTCATCTTCGACATAAAGAACATTTAAATCCTTGGAATACTTTAAAATATCTTGGAGCATCATGAAGTTTCCTTTTCAAACTTATTATATCATATTAGTTTAATCAGAGTATTTTATTTACAAATTAATTATTATATAATATTATAAGTAAAGCTTTTAAAATAGGAAAGAAAATGAAAAATACACTCTATGTAATGTTGTTGGGAACTTCTTTGTTGACTACAAGTCTATTTTCAAAAGATGCTGAAAAAGGGAAAGCGTTATACTATGAAGCGAAGTGTCAAAAATGCCACACCTCTGAGGACTATACAAGCGAAGATAGAAAAGTGAAAGATTTAGCAAAACTTAAGTGGCGTGTAAAAAGATGTGATTACACAATGAATGCTGGTTGGTTTTATGATGAGATAAACGACGTAGTTCACTATTTAAATAGTTCATTTTATAAGTTTGATGAAGAGAAATAGAACTCATTTGAGCCTTGTATAAAACTACTAAGTATCGCGTACAAGGCTTTGTTTCAGGCTAGTCTAAAACCTACATCCCTAAATAAGGCTTCAACACTTCTGGAATATCTATACTTCCATCTTCATTCTGATTATTTTCCATAATAGCTACTAATGTTCTACCAACCGCAAGAGAGCTTCCGTTTAGTGTATGAACCATAACATTTTTCTTACCATCTTTATAACGGATTTTTGCACGTCTAGCTTGGAATTCTCTAGTATTTGAGATAGAAGAGATTTCTCTGTATGTATTTTGACCTGGTAGCCAAACTTCGATATCAGTTGTATATGCTGCGCCAAAGCCTAAATCACCACTGCATAGGTTTACTAAACGGTGAGGAAGTTCTAAGGCAGTTAATATGTCAGAGGCACAAGAGACCATCTCATCAAAGAGAGCTTCACTCTCTTCAGGCTTACTAATTGCGACTAATTCAACTTTATGAAACTGATGCTGTCTTATCATACCTCTAGTATCACGTCCAGCAGCTCCCGCTTCTTTTCTAAAGCATGAAGTGTAGGCAGTCATCTTTTTAGGAAGTACATCCTCTGCTAAAATCTCATCTTGGTATAGGTTCGTTACAGGAACTTCTGCTGTAGGGATTAAAAAAAGTTCTTGCCCATCCATTTTGTAGAGGTCATCTTCAAATTTAGGAAGTTGTCCAGTACCCTCTAAAGCTGTACGATTTACAAGGGCAGGGACACTTACTTCATGAAAACCACGCTCACGATTGAAGTCAAGCATAAAGTTAATCAGTGCACGCTCTAACCTTGCACCCATACCAAAACTAACCGAAAATCTTGAAGTTGCAAGTTTTACACCGCGTTCAAAATCAATCCAACCATTTTGCTCTGCAAGCTCCCAGTGTTCTTTGGGTGTAAAAGTCAATTCACGTGGAGTCAGTACTTTTTTTAACTCTACATTATCGTCTTCATCTTCACCATCTGGAACAGAATCATCAGGCATATTTGGTATAGCCATGGCTATACTCTCCAACTCTTCTTGTTTTTGACGCTGTATATCAATAGCATCAGCAACTTTGATTTTGTTTGCATCAACACGAGCTTTCAGTTCGCCTATATCTTTACCTTCACGTTTGTATACACCAAACTCTTTACTCATTGCATTTTGTGCTGCTTGGAGTGTTTCAAAGGCAACTTTAGCAACTTTGAGTTCTTCATTTTTTGTTTTTAACTCTTCCATTAAAGATGCATCGACACCTTTTCGAGCGAGCTTTCTGCTAACTTCATCAAAATCTTTTTGTAGTAGTTTTAAATCAATCATAGTTTTCCTGTTTATTGTAATATATCGTGTGCAAGCCCAAACTGATTTGCAGTCATTATATGTAGCTTTGGATGTAAGGCTTTTAGCTCATCAAAGAGATTTTTACTTAGTTCAAATCCAACTTTATACTCTTCTTCTGGACCCTTCGTATTTGCAATTCTAAGGGCTTCTATCCAGTTGTCTGGGACGTTGATTCCTGGAACATGAGCCGAGAGGAACTGTGCCGTGCGTAGTTTTGTGATAGGAAAAAGTCCAAGTATGAGAGTAGAACTTTTGTTTTCATTGCAACACTCTGCATTTGCCGCTTCATTTAACTCTAAAAGCAGTTTCGCGTTTTCTACATCATACACAGGTTGCGTTATGATTCCCAAAGCACCATGTTTAATCTTTTTTTGCATTTTTTTCTGTAAAGTTTTTGGATTCTTTGCGTATGAGTTAACAACAGCAAAAGGGTGAATCTGTTTAGGTTTACACGTAAAAGGTTTTCCCGCATAGTTCATACCTGAGTTAAATGCAGAGATAATGTCCAGTAAAAGTGAACTGTCCGCTTCAAAAACACCTTTTGCATGTGGCTGATCAGATATATTTGCTGGGTCTCCAGTGAGTGCTAAAATAGCTCGAATATCAACTTCATTTGCTCCTAATAAATCCGACTGCAGAGCTATCTTATTTCTATCTCTCATGCTCATTGTTGCAAGAACAGGTTTGTTAAATCTCTCTTGAAGCATTTTTGCAGCAAAAAGTGCATTGTATTTTAGTTTGGCAAGAGGATTGTCTGTTGTGGAAAAAGCATCTACTAAATTATGCAGACCTAACTCTTCTATCTTCTCTATGGTTGGAGTAAACTGTGCTGAGTGCCCAGGAGTAGTCTCTAAAGTTATATATGTGTCATTTTGTAATTTATCTAGTAATGTATCAAACAAAAAAAGTCCTATTTCGCTATAATTGCGACATTATAACAAAAGAGAGATTATTTATGCTAAAACTAGCTGTTTTTGACTTTGATTCAACACTTATGGATGGAGAAACGATAGATTTTTTTGCTGATGAGTTAGGAATTGGTGATGAGGTTGCGCGTATAACCGAAGAGGCTATGAGTGGAAGACTTGATTTTTTTGAATCACTGCAACAAAGAGTAGGGCTGTTAAAAGGTCTTGACTTTAGTGTAGTAGAAAAAATCAGTCAGAATCTCCCTTATATGCCAGGAGCAGTAGAGACAATTGCTGCACTGAAAAAACGTGGTGTTAAAGTAGTGTGTTTTAGTGGTGGTTTTAGAACTGCTACCTCTTATGCAAAAGATATACTTGGCTATGATGCAGATTTTTCAAATGTTTTGCATCATAAAGATGGAAAACTGACTGGACTTGTAGGTGGAGATATGATGTTTAACTTCTCTAAGGGTGACATGATAGTGCGTCTACAAAATATTTTAGGTGTAAGCGAAGTAGAGACATTAGTGTGTGGTGATGGAGCGAATGACTTAAGTATGTTTGCTCATGCAGGTACAAGAGTTGCGTTTTGTGCGAGAGAAATCTTAGAAAAAGAAGCAAATATAATCATAAAAGAAAAAGATTTAAGAAGAATATTGGAGAAAATTTAATGCTAGAGAGTACAGTATGGAGACAGTATCATAGTGATAACAGTTTCAGAGAAAAAATAAGTGAGTTTTGCGTTTTACAGAGTGAAAATTTAATTGAAGATGATAAAGATTTATATGCTGTTTTAAAAGCGAAACTTACAAAAAAAGAGTTAAAACTTTTTGCTATGGATACAGCGGGCGTAAGTGCTCAAGAGATTCAAAGTGATTTATCTCTAGATGATGAAGCCCTCGAGAAGGCTAAATTCAAATTATACAAGAAACTAAAACAGGACAAAACACGCCTAAGTTTCAGAGCTTCATCTTCTGAGTAGGAGAATATTTGTAACTTAAAAAGGTTTAATTTTTTTATTAAGATATAAGATTAATCTATAATTTATAATAGTCGTTGTAGACTATCACAGTTTTATCACAAAATGAAAAAGGAACGAAAATATGAAAAAAACAACTTCATTATTATTAGCGGCATTAGTAGCTGGTTCAGTCTTTAGTACGTCTGCAATGGCTGATGCTAAAAAAGGTCAAAAATACTACCTTAAAAAATTAAAAGCTTGTAAAAAAGATGGCCTCAAAAATGGTGCAGTTTTCGCAACTAAACATGACCGTGCTGGATGGGCTTCTATTAAAGAAGCAGGTACTTTAAAAGCTGAGTGGACTACAATCTGTCCTCATGGTGAGAAAAAATTTAAAAAGATGAAAGAAAAAGATGTAACAAATTTATATGATTTTGTTTGGAAATATGCTTCTGATGGTGAAGTACCATCTTGTGGTTAATCCCAACTAAATAGATTGAAGACTCTTTTGAGTCTATCTATTAGTTTAGTAAAATTTTAAACGTTACTCTTCTCGACTTTTCTCTATCCTCTTTATCATTTAATATCATTTTTTTAGAATAACTAAATCCACTGCCTCTTAATATTTTTGATAGATTTATCTGCGTAGGTTTACTCTCATTTAAAAAGATATAACTTAGTGTTTCGTATGAGCGGTTAATAGATAACTTTTCATTCTTTAAATACCCTTTCGCAAAGCTTTCTGTCCCCCACTCACTTGATGTATGCCCATTTACTTCTAAAGAGTTAATGTTCTCTTTATTTGCATTGAGAAAAGGGACTAGCTTTTTTGCAAACTTGTCGAGAAACTTTTTTTGTACTGCAGTTAGTTTATACTCATCAACTTTAAAATAGAGCGCCTTATCGATTAACTCGATTGTTAAGTCCTCTCTTATGCTTAGTATATTGTTCTCTATCTCTTCTTTAAATATATCACACAGTTTTTGATAAAAATTAGTTACATTCGTAGATATCTGGGCAAGTGAACCATCTCGATTAAATTTTGCTATCCACATATTTGTCTCTTGTGAGTTGTTATTTGTATGCACACCAGCAGCGGCAACTTGAGAGTTATGAAGTATTGTCACTGCATTGAGTACATCATACTGCTCTTTTCCATAATGCTCCTGATTTATCATTGTAAGATGAGAGTCAAGGAGCATTACAAGCCCATCAGTATTGTAAGTATCTTTAACATAACCAACACCAACAAAGCTTCCATTAGAGAACTCTTTTATATCATTGAGAGTACTAGGGTAGGTAGTGAAGATTTTTTTGTCTATCAACACATTTTTATAGAGGTCAAATTTAATAAGCCTAATCTGCTCTTTTTGCATATTGTTATATTCACTAAGCGATACTACAAAGTTATTGTCTCTTAGTCTTATTATTTTGCGGGGTGTCACTAAGTTTTCACTCTTATAGTGTTTGAGCCACATTCTATTACCATTTTCAGTGATGCGCATAAGTGTTACATCCCTGTTTTTCTCATAAGAAGTTGTACTCACAACAACTATAGAGCCATCTTTTGCTTCTGTTGCATCTATACCTCTGTCATCATGATGTGTGCCATACTTTTTACTCCAGAGTTTAGTACCATTTTTTGAAAATCTTGTTAGATAGATATCATTTTTACCTAGACCTGTTTCAAAGATACTATCATTTGCAGAGCGTGAGGTAACAGATGAGCCAACAGCTAAAACACCACCATCACTCATAAGCACTAAGTTATTCATTCTATCATAATTTTTTGTGCCAAAAGTTTTGTTAAATAGGATGTTTCCAGTAGAGTCAACTTTGAGTATTAGGAGGTCTCCATCAAGTGTATATCCACCAATAAAATAGCCATTCGTAGGAGTTTTTGCTAAGGCTACAGCTTCTGTAAATCTTGAGAGCTTTGTGGCTTTAGAGAGGATGACTTGCGCTTGATTATTAACTTTAAGAAGATGAATCTGTGAACCATGTTTATTAGAAATACTTGAGAGATATTCAAAAGCATCTGTATAAGTTTTAGCGCTATGGGAGTCCTGCTTAAACTCTCTTGAGAAGCCAATAGCGCTTATACTTCTGTCATAGTCTTCTGTGACATCAAATAGTGCATCATTAAATGGCTTGTCAATAATTACAGAAAAATCGGATGTCTTTGCATAAAGAGTTGAAAGTAGGAGTAGAGTTAATAATATAATTTGCTTCATATAAATACTTTTTTCTCTTTATTAAGCAAAAAATATTCCTAGTTTAATTTTTACTATAATTGGAACGAAACGTGCATGCTATGAGTTATGAAACAAGTTGATATATGCCATAATTGCTATGCCCATTTAATTGACAATACTATCTATCTTTATGTAGATAATGACTTTACAGAGATGCTGTTTGTGGATGATATTGAACATCTTGATGATCCAATGCCCTTGATTGTACAAGAGATAGAACTCTCATCGAGACCTAGCCTTTACAGCTGTATAGATTTGATGTAACGAAACTAAGGCTTTAGCAATAACTTAGCTCTTAATCAAAAAAACTACTCTCGCTCTCTTCGTAATTGTGAGACTGTTTTTCAGAGTCGTAATCATAATCATACTCTTCATCACAACCATAATCATATCCATAATTATCATCATTTAACTCTTCGTCTTCCCTGTCATCGATATAAACTAACATGATAAATCCTTTTATCTATAGAGTTATATAATATATCGAACATTAGTAGTAGATTCTGTAATTATGAATAAAAATAAGAGTAGCGATAGTCTAAATAAGTTGGAGGGGGGGTATAAAAGTTCTCCCAAAAAGGGAGGAGAAAACCTACTTAAGGTTTTCAAATGGTTGTGTTACAACCGCTTTTCTTGTTACTGTGTAAGGAACTAATGCAGCGGCACGAGCTCTTTTTATAACGATAGAAATCATATCTTGGTGACGTTTACAGTTACCCGTTAAACGACGTGGCATGATTTTATATCTTTCTGAAAGAGAGAAACGTAAAGCTCCTACATCTTTATAATCCATGAAGTCAACTTTTGCTTCACAGTACTTACAATATCTTTTTTTGTATTTTCTTTTTTCTGACATGTTATTACCTTTTGTTTATCTATTTTCTAAAATGGAATTTCATCTTCATCAATATCAATTACAGGAACTGAGTTGCTACTTGGCATCTCACGACTCTGCTGACTAGCTGGTTTGTTATAGCTAGGCTGTTGATAACTCTGCTGAGGTTTTTGCTCTGGCTGTTGATAACTACGTTGCTGACCTTGTTCAGGTGCAGAGTAGTTGTCTTGGCTTGGAGCTGGAGCATTGTTAGGTGCATTGTATCCACCTTGATTAGCATTGCTGCCACTATCCCCTTTTGAGTCTAGCATTTGCATAGTCTCAACCGTTACAGAGTGTTTAGATCTTTTTTGTCCATTTTGGTCTACCCACTGTTCAAAGTTTAATCTACCCTCAACTAGGATTTTACTCCCTTTACGAAGGTATTGGTTAGCAACTTCAGCACTTCTTCCGAAAAATGTAATATCTACAAAACATACTTCCTCTTTTTTCTCACCATTGCTAGTGAATTTACGGCTAGTAGCGATTGCAGTTTTTGCAATTCCCATACCACCTTGAGAGTATCTAAGTTCGATGTCGCGTGTTAAGTTTCCAACTAAAATTATTTTATTGAACATAAGTTTTCCTTAATTGTTTAGTCTAAGACTATTACTCAGCTGCTTCTGTAGCCGGAGTTGCTTCTGTTGCTGGTGCTTCTATCGCTACTGGAGCTTCTTCAGCTGGAGTTTCCTCTTTAGCTGGTGCTTCAAGTGCTTTGTTAGCTTTAACTACAAGATCGTTCCATGCTTTTACTTCACGGTTTGTATCGTATTTGATTGTTACAAAACGAAGTAAATCTTCGTTGATACGGAAACGTCTTTCAATTTCTGCAATTGCAGCTGGTGCAACTGTATAATAGATTACATGGTAATAACCACGTTCGTTTTTATCAATAGGGTAAGCTAATTTTCTCATTCCCATTGCGTCTGTTGCAGCGATTTCACCACCGTTTAAAGTAATAACTTCTTCGATTGCTTTTACGCTAGCTTGAATTTCTTCTGCTGTAAATGTAGGTTTTACGATTACTAAGTTTTCGTAGTTTCTCATATAGTATGATCTCCTCTTGGTATATGCCTTACGGCTTTTGTTTCCCTTTCGGATTAAATATATTGTTATCAATTAACAATACAAAGAGAAAGGAACTCGGGATTATACATAAAGTATGCTTAAAAATAACAAATCCTCTAAAAAAGGAGTATAGACTTCATGGCAAAATGCAATGGAATTCCTTATTTTAATTTTTTTAAGATATAGTTACAAAAATTAGAAAAAAGTATATTAAAGTATGAAAAAAAGAAAAAAAAGCAAAGCAAAAAATAGTTCAAAAATCTTAACATATATTGCCTGGGGACTAGCAGTTGTAGCTGTAGTATTAAGTGCACTTGTTACAGGATACTATTTTGGTTATGAAAATGCTCAAATAGAGATATCAAAAGCAAATCAAATAGCAAAAGAGAAAAAAGTAAAACTTCCTAAAAAACTAGAAAAGACTACCGTTAAAAAAGAGACTACTGTAAACAAAAGATTGAAAGAGGTACTCAAAAAAGAGACAAAACAGTATATCTCAGCCTCTCATGAGTTTGATGATACTTCTCTTGCTAAACCGCCAAAAATGGCAGAGCGAAAAGTAAAGACAACTCCATCTAAGCCAATATTGGCAATTATTATAGATGATGTAGGCAACTCTTCTCAAGTAAACGCAATCAAAAGTTTAAACCTTCCTTTGACAATGTCTTTTTTACCTCCAAGTAAAGCGAGACCAAATTCAGCAAAATTGGCTGCTCAGGAGAAGTTATACATGGTTCACTTGCCTTTAGAGGCCCAAAGTTATAGTGCCGAAGAGCCAAATACACTCAGGGTGAGTGATTCGCAACAGAAGATATTAGCTAGAATTAGAAAAATTAAAGAGCAGTTTCCAAAAGTACACTATATCAACAATCATACTGGAAGCAAGTTTACTTCAAATGAAGTCGCTATGAATAGGTTGATTTTTGCTTTAAATGCAAATAATATAAGTTTTATAGATAGTAGAACAACTGCTGAGACGAAAGCTCCAAAAGTACTTAAAAATTTTGGATTAAACTACGTAGCAAGGGATGTTTTTTTAGATCATCATATGGAAAAAAAGTATATTAAAGAGCAGATACAAAAAGCTATAAAAGTAGCAAAGAAGCATGGGAGTGCAATAGCAATTGGACATCCGCATGCAAACACAATTTTGGCACTTAATGAGTCTAAAAAAATCTTAAAAGAAGTGGAGCTAGTCTATATAAATAGACTAAAGTAAAGTTTTGAGTAGAGTAGAGAAAAAGCTTGATGCCTTAGACTCTATGAAAGTCTATCCTACCCAACTCGAATATGAGGGGAATTTTGAGCTCTTAAATCGAGCAAAAGTTTCTATTGTAGGCTCAAGAAAAACTTCTAAATACGCAAGGGAGATGACACATAAACTTGCATCTTCATTAGCAAAAGTTGGTGTTTGTGTAGTGAGTGGTGGTGCAATGGGCGTTGATGCTGTCGCTCATCTTGGAGCTGGGGTTTCAAATACTATAGCGGTTCTTCCGTGTGGTATCAACGTAAAGTATCCTGCTGTCAATAAAAATCTTCTCAATGACATAGAAAAAAATGGACTCTTACTGAGTCAGTTTAAAGTGGATGAGAAAGCAAGACCATGGAGTTTTGTAGTGAGAAATGAACTTGTAGTTGCTCTTGGAGAGGTGTTAGTTGTAGCAGAAGCTGAACTTGAGAGTGGGAGTATGCGAAGTATAGAATTTGCACTCAAAATGGGCAAAGAGATATTCGTTTTTCCTCATAGATTAGGTGAGAGTAGTGCTACAAATAAGTTACTCAAAGAGGGAAAGGCAGAAGCTATTTATGACATAGATGCTTTTGTATCTCGATTTGGAAATTTAGAGGAATCAGAAGTTCAAGAAGATGCGTTTACACTATTTTGTAAAACAACTCCGACCTACGAAGAGACACTCTCAAAATTCCCATCTAGAGTTTTTGAGGCTGAGTTGAATGCAGAGATAGAAGTTAAAAATGGAAAAGTTTTTCTCATTTAGTTTATATAATGAGCATTGCATCCCCATAAGAGTAAAAGCGATACTTCTCTTTTATAGCTTCTGCATAAAGTTCCTGTGTTTTATCAAGTCCAACAAAAGATGCTACAAGCATTAAAAGAGTTGATTTTGGCAGGTGAAAGTTTGTCAGAAGATGATTGACTCTTGATGGTTTATTATTTGGATGGAGAAAAAGATTTGCTTCACCACGCTGTACTTTTCCATGTTTGTCATAAAACTCTATGGTTCTTGTTGAAGTTGTCCCAACACTCAGTATTGGCTGTTTAGAGTCAAGTATCTCTTTAGCTGTGTTTGAGATGTCATAATACTCTGAGTGCATAGGATGCTCAGTTATAACTTCCGCCTCAACAGGCTTAAATGTTCCACTTCCAACATGGAGCGTAACAAAAGCGTGGTTAAAGTTTTTACATATTCTTTCATGCTGCTGGGGAGTGAAGTGAAGAGATGCAGTTGGTGCAGCAACTGCACCTTCTTCTCTTGCAAAGACTGTCTGATACTCACGCTCATCATCTTTGTTATCTTCTCTTTGAATGTAAGGAGGGAGTGGAATATGACCAATTGTATCAATAATAGGAAGTAGGTCTTCAAAACGTAAAAGCTTGGAATCTTGTAAAAAGTTTACGACTCGCGAGCCATCATCTTTTAACTCTTTAACAAGAGCGATTAAGCACTCATCAAACTCTATTTGCGTGCCGGCTTTTACTTTCCCTCTGATATAAACATTTATATCACTTGCGTTGAGTGGTCTGTTGATAAGAAGTTCAATTTTACCACCACTAGGTTTATGTCCAAAAAGTCTTGCTTTGATTACCTTTGTATCATTGAAAATAAGAGCAGAATTTTGAGGAATGAACTTCTCTAAATCATAAAAATGTGCGTGTGTGATTGCATCTGTAGTTCTGTCGTAAACTAAAAGTTTTGCATGGTCTCTTGGATGAACAGGGTGAGTAGCTATAAGCTCATTTGGTAGTGTGAAGTCATAGCTTGCAGTAAGTAACTCTAAGTTACTCACTTTTGTTCTCTGCTGTAACAGCCACTGCCTCTTCTTCCTCTTCATCCTCAAGAGGTGGAGCAGGATTAACTGCTTTAACAATTAAGATAGAAAAACCATAAAGTATGATGAGTGGACCAGCCATAAGGAGTTGCGTTAAAACGTCTGGAGGTGTTAAAAGTGCTGCAACTATAAAGATAATAACAATAGCGTATTTGAAAAACGCAGTCATCTGTCTGTCGTCAACTAAACCAAGTAGAGCTAAAAAGTATGCAAATACAGGAAGCTCAAATGCAATACCAAAACCAAACATAATTTTTGTAAAAAAACCAACATAATCTTCAATATTTATGAGCGGTGTAAATTTGAAACTACCAAAGGTGATAAGAAAGTCAAAACCAAATGGTGTAACAATATAGTAAGCAAAGAGAACACCAACTAAGAACATAAGTGTTCCACCAACAATAAAAGGGATGATCATCTTTTTCTCATTCGCATAAAGACCAGGCGCAATGAACATCCAAATCTGTGAAAGTATTATAGGAAGAGCTCCAACAATAGCTGCAAAAAATGAAACTTTAAGTGCAACAAAAAATGCTCCACCTATTTGAGATGTAGTTACCATTCCATCCGCAGCAAGAGCAGATTTTTTACCAACTTCCATAAGCGCTGTATCTAGTGGTGCAACCATCCAGTTTAAGATTGCTTCATGAAAAAAGAACATAACGAAAAACATAACTACGAGACTTCCAGTCGCAATGGCAAGTCTTTTTCTAAGTTCTACAAGGTGAGGGCGTAATTCATCAAACATCTATATTATCTTCTTCTTTTTTTTCTTTTTTCTTTTTTTTCTCAAAAGTTACTTTTTCTGGTTTTGGAGCTGCTTTTGGAACATCTTTTGGAGTTTCAGATGCAAGCGCATTACCACCCATTATGTCATCATTTAAGTCTGAGAGTTCAGAAGCAATAGTACCTTTGACGTCAGTAACTTTATGTAACTTATCACTAGCATCGAGAAGCTCTTTCTTATAAGCAAGCGCTTCTTGTTTTATCTCGCTAACATGCATCTCTTCTTCGAGAGAGTCTTTAACGCTTCCTACAGTCTTTTTAACAGTTCTGAAAAATTTAGCAATCTCTACCATAGCGCCAGGGAGTTTATCAGGTCCCATAAACAAGATAGCGATAACAGCGATAATTAGTATCTCAGTAAAACCCATACCAAACATTTTAAGCCTTCAAAATTTATAATTTATAATATTAGGAGCAGATTTTATCTAAAATAACTTCAAGAAGATATAAAAAGAGTAATCTCATCAGCTAAAAGATAGTCGTCATTATAAAAAGTATCATCTCTAAGAGATATTTTTTCCTCTTGAACTAGTAGCATCGCTTTTTTCAATTCATCTGCGTTGAGTATTTTTACATTAACTCCTACACAGGAGCGAAAACCTAAAAATATCTGCTCAATCTTTTTATCCTCATCATCTAATAGTTCTTCTCTTGTTTCGATTGGATTTTTGATATAAGCTTCAAGGGTAGTTTGTGGATAAAATCTTTTAAGTCCAAGTTTGCCAACAGCTCCACTTCCAACTCCCATGTAATCTTTATAGTTCCAGTAACCAAGATTATGAGCAGAATTATATGAGCCGAAATTGCTTATCTCATACTGGGAAAACCCATTGCTTTTTATTGTGTCAAATATCCAAGTTGTAAGTGAGAGTTGCTCAGCACTCATTTGAGGCTTTGACTCAAACGCAGTCCCTTCTTCTATGGTGAGTGCATAAGCGCTTATATGGTTAATAGGAAGGCTAAGCGCACTCTCTATGTCATTTTTTAATAGTTCTTTAGTATCACCAAAAGTTGCATAAATGAGGTCAAGTGAGATATTTTTAAATCCTATTTTAGCTGCATTTGAGACTGCATTTTTAGCCTGATCTGGTGTGTGCGCACGATTTAAGAGTTTGAGTTTTTCAGAGTTAAAGCTTTGCACTCCAAAACTTATACGGTTGACTCCAAGTTCTTTCATTCCAGACAACCACTCTAGAGTTGCACTGTTTGGATTAGCTTCGCTTGTAATCTCAATGTTTTCTTTGAGATAAGGCTTTAAAGTTTTAAAAATAGGTTCATAAAGTTTAGGTGAGAGAGTTGAAGGCGTGCCTCCCCCTATAAAAATAGTCTCGATTATTCGCTCAGTTACTGCAAATCGTTTCAGTTCAAAAAGGAGTTGTATTTTTAGAGCAGCCATGTACTCCTCTTTTAAGTGAAATTTATCAACATAAGAGTTAAAAGCACAATAGGAACATTTTGAGTCGCAAAAAGGGATGTGAATATATAATAACATGCGAAAGTATAGCTAAGATTTAACTGACTCTCAAAAAAAATATTTTAAGAGTCTTTAAACTGCAAATGCATGAGATAGCGTAAATAAAAGAGTCACTAGATAATATGAAATAATAAGCATGATAACAATGTATGCCCAAACGACCCATTCATGATATCCGCCGACTTGTTGCATCATTTGAACTCTTTTTGACTCATCCTCGACAAGATTCTCAACCTCCAACAGTTTAGTTTTATAACCTCTATAGACGAAAAAGCTTGAATAGCCACCCGCTATTATCATGGATAAAATACCGCCGATAATTGGAATAAAGGACATAAGAGAAGAGAGAATGAAAAAAAGGAGAGAAGCAAAGTACTGTTTACGATAGAGTAAAAACAAAAAACCTGTTCCAAAGGCCCACCAACTCCAATACCATTGCCACTCTTGAGGATTTTCGCACTTAAGATCAAATGTTTTAAAAGCGTCTTGATACCAAAGGGCTTCAGATGGCTTGTCTATAAAAGCCTCTATCATCGCATTTGAATACTCTCTGTTTTCTTCGCTCATTCATTAGCACCTTTTGTACATAAATTATCTTATTTTAATGAGTAACTTTGTATAATCGCGTTAATTATAATACAGGTAAATTAATGAGTAAAAAAGATTCGTATCGTCCAAATGTGGCGATGATTATTGTTTCTAACAATTATCCTGAGAAAAAAGAGATTTTTATTGCTCAGAGAAATGACTTAAAAGATATTTGGCAGTTCCCCCAAGGTGGAATTGACAAGGGCGAAGAGGTCGAAGAGGCTCTATTTCGAGAACTTGAAGAAGAGATAGGAACAAATAAGGCAACAATTATAGCTGAGTATCCAGAGTGGATATCGTATGATTTTCCTGAAAAAATTGCTAAAAGAATGAAGCCATACAAGGGTCAAACACAGAGATACTATCTGTTAAAACTCAAAAAAAGTGCAGTGATTAAGTTAGATACAGAACATCCTGAGTTTCAAGATCATAAATTTGTGAGCGTGGATGAGTTACTTAATCATACGGCACATTTTAAAAAACCTATATATGAGACAGTTATAAATTATTTTAAGAAAGAGGGACTTTTATAAAATGTTAATAGTTCAAAAATTTGGTGGAACTAGTGTTGGAGATTTAGAACGTATACAAAACGTTGCAAATCGAGTAAGTGAAAGTAAAAAAACTGGCAATGATGTAATTGTAGTTGTATCTGCTATGAGTGGAGAGACGAATAAACTTGTCGGGTATGCTGAGCATTTTTCAAACAATCCTGCACGTGCTGAGATGGATATGTTACTAAGTGCAGGGGAGAGAGTGACAGCTTCACTTTTATCTATTGCACTCCAAGAGATGGGACACGCTGCAGTTGCTATGACAGGAAGAAAAGCAGGGATACGCACAGATATACACCACACTAAAGCACGTATTGAGGATATTAACCCAAAAAATATGAAAGATGCTATTGCAGAAGGCAAAATCGTAGTAGTTGCAGGTTTTCAAGGCGTCAATGAGCATGGTGATGTAACAACTCTTGGGCGTGGCGGAAGTGATTTAAGTGCTGTTGCAATTGCAGGAGCTATAAACGCAGACCTCTGTGAGATATACACAGATGTAAGTGGTATCTATACGACTGATCCTAGAATTGAGCCAAAGGCTAAAAAACTTGACAAAATATCTTATGATGAGATGTTGGAGTTAGCATCTTTAGGAGCAAAAGTACTGCAGAACCGTTCAGTAGAGATGGCAAAAAAGTTAAATGTCAATCTAGTAACAAGAACAAGCTTCTCAAATGAAGAGGGAACATTAATTACAAAGGAAGAAAACATCATGGAAGCACCATTAGTAAGTGGAATAGCATTAGACAGAAATCAGGCTCGCATCTCTTTAATGGGTGTAAAAGATAGACCAGGGATAGCGTCTGATATCTTTAATAAACTTGCAGATGCAGAAGTAAATGTTGATATGATTATTCAAAATAAAGCACACGATGGAGCTACAAATATTGACTTTACAGTTCCTGTAGGCGATTTGCATGATGCTAAGTCTGTTGTGGATAGTTTTGTACAGAGTGGAGAGATAAAGGCAGATTCATATAATGAAGATATCTGTAAAGTTTCTGTTGTAGGTGTCGGTATGAAATCTCATACTGGCGTTGCTGCAAAAGCATTTTCAACTATGGCAGATAACAACATAAATATCAATATGATTTCTACTTCAGAGATAAAAATATCAATGGTTATAGATGAAAAATATGCAGAGCTTGCAGTTCGTGGACTACACGATGCATATGAACTGGACGAGTAAAGTCTAATGCCTTATTCTGACACACCAGAATTTGCTCAATGGAGCTTAGATGCTATAAGAGAAGAGGGTGGAAGTCTGAGCTGGTTAGAAGAGCAGCGGTTTGAGTGGACTACGACTACCGCACATGCACTTGAGCAGATACTTGCTGGGAAGATAGTGATTTTAATTACTGATGAGAAAAGAAAATGGCTCGAGCATTACATCTTAACTTTTGTCAATAGAGTCTCCCTAGAGCGTCCTTTTATTCCTGTCATAAGCATAGACAGTATATATACGCACTACAACAATGTGAGTGGGGGAGAGATGATAGATATTGTAGATGATATGATCTCTCTCTCTTATAAGGATAACTACTTCTTTTGGTATATTGGAAAAGGTGATGATAAACGTAGTGATATAGCTAAGAGAAAAGATGATAGTTATTTTTGGATGTTTGATGAGGACTTTAATAATGCCTTTACTCTTAAATCTTATGATAGTGATTTAGATATAAAACTTTTACAACTCTACAAACTCTTTAACGCATCTCTTAATGCATCAATGTTTGGAGAGGTAGATGCAAGCTCCTAATCAAATAAAAGGGCATATCTTAATCTCTACAAATGTAGAAGAAGAGGTGCAGAGATTAGAAGAGGAGTTAAAGCCATTTAGAAGTGTCAAATTTATAGAGGAAAATTTTAAAATTGAACACGCTAAAGCTGTTCTGGCTGAGGCCTACGTAAGTGAGTCGCAGACAAAATATATAATCATGGGAGCAGAGGAGTTTACATCTGTCGCCCAAAATTCACTTTTAAAACTTTTAGAAGAGCCCCCTAGAAATATAGAATTTATACTTGTCTCCCCAACAAAATCAAATTTATTACCAACAGTCCGTTCCCGTTTGCCAATTTTGAAAGTGAATAAAACTCATGAAAATATAGAGCTTGAGTTGAATCTTGCCCGTATAGATTATGCGCAAGTTTTTGCATTTTTAAAAGAGAACGCAAGACTCAAAAAGATAGAAGCAAAAGAGTTATTAGAGGCACTGTTTTATAGAGCAACAGTAGTTGATATGCTCATTTTAACTCCAATGCAGTTAGAAAATTTTGATAAAGCATATAGGCTTTTAGAGTTAAATTCACGACCTCAAAGTGTTTTAGCTATGGTGCTTATGAGTTTTGTAAGGGAGCGATAGATGCAAGTAAGAAAACTCTCAAATAGCAGTGATGCAAAAAAACTATTTAAAAAGTTAGGTGTTGATGGTGGAGGGGTCAGTATACTCGCTTCAAAAACAGAGCATCATATAATTTATATAGAAGGTCTTCATGTGGGTGCGGCAAACATACTCAAACAAGATGCGCTCTCAATTGGGGCAGATTTAGCTGTTCCACGAGGAACTGTACTCGCAACTACGCCTCAAGTGGACTCTATTTTAATTGCAACAGGGAAACAGCTCGAACTCTTAAGTAAAAAAGAGTTAGCACAGCCTTTTGGGTTAAAAGAGTTGGCTCAAAAACTCAAAACAATTTTAAAAGCCAAAAAGCCAAAAAATGTTGATATCATGGGTATTATTAATGCAAATGAAGATAGTTTTTATCAAGGGAGTCGATTCAATCAGTCTAATGCGGTAGAAGCGATAATAAAAATGATAGAAAATGGTGCAAGTATCATAGATATTGGTGGTGTTTCCTCCCGTCCTAATGCTGCAGTAGTGAGTGCCGATGAGGAGCTTCAAAGAGTCAAACCCATTATAGATGCTATCAAGCAAAATAAACTATATGAGAAAGTGAAATTTAGTGTAGATAGTTATGAGCCACAAGTAATATCGCACGCTCTAGAGAGTGGCTTTAAGATAGTCAATGATATTACAGGACTGGCGGATGATGCAGTGTGTAAACTCTGTGCATCTTACGATGCAACTGCAGTTATTATGCATATGCAAGGCACTCCACAAACTATGCAGGATAACCCGCAGTATGAAAATATTCTCTCTGATGTGTACTCTTTTTTAGAAACTAGAATTGAAAAAGCGAACTCTTTTGGAATTGATGATATCATTGTAGATATAGGCATTGGTTTTGGAAAAACTTTAGCAGATAATTTAAGTCTCATTAAAAATTTGGAACACTTCTTAACTCTAGATAAAGAGATATTAGTAGGTGCTTCAAGAAAATCGATGATAGACACAATTTCACCATCTAAAGTAGAAGAGAGGCTTTTTGGAACCCTTGCTTTACACCTAGAAGCTATGAGAAATGGAGCATCAATACTCAGAGTCCATGATGTCAAAGAGCATAAGCAAGCTATTGAAGTTCAAAAAACATTAGCGTAAGAGAGAGAAAATGAAATTTCCTTTAATTAGCGATATCGCAACTAGAGAAGTAGTTCATGTTGATATATCAAGTAAAATATCAGAAGCTTTAAATGTACTCGTTGAAAATATTCACAGAAATGTTGTCGTTATAGATGGCAGTGTATTTAGAATATTTACAGTGATAGATGTGTTAAATCTGCAACAGAATAAAATACCATTAGATTCAAAACTATCATCTCTGGATTTACAAGAAGTTCCTATTATATATAGAGACAAGAATGTTTTAGATACTCTTGAGTATCTTCAAAACAGCATAGAGTATATATGTGTACTCGAGAGAGATGGGTCTCTATTTGGGCTATTGACACATACTGATATTACTAGCAATATAGACCCAGACACCCTGATGGATAACTATAAGCTATCAGAGTTTTTAAAACTTGGTCGCAGAATGAAATGGGTTGATAAGTACACAATTACATCTGTTTTACTAGAGGATATGATAAGTGGTGCATTTGATAATGTAGTTATAGTAGAAGATATGAAACCTATAGGTATTCTTACAACAAAAGATATTTTAAAACTTATACAAAATAAGAGTGATGTGACATTAAGTGTTAGCAACTATATGTCACAGCCTGTTGAAACTATAAATAAAAATGCATCTATTAAAGAGGCTCTGGAGTATTTAAAGAGTAGACATTTTAAAAGGATTGTTGTCGTAGATGATAAAAATAACCTCTCTGGAATAGTTTCGCAAAAAGAGCTTATATCGTTAACATACTCAAGATGGGCTACTCTAATGCAGGATTATCAAGATGAATTAAGCCAGATAAACAACATGCTAAAGAGTAAAAATAGAGAGTATGAGGCTATGGCATCTACAGATGCCTTAACAGGTCTCTATAACAGGTATAAATTCTCTGAACTCTATCTCTCCTCTTATAAACTAATGCTTCAACGTAAAAACCAGATATCTCTACTTCTTTTAGATATCGATTTTTTCAAAAAAGTAAATGACACTTATGGGCATAATATTGGAGATCAAGTTCTCATTCAAGTATCGCACACCATAATAAAAGCCTTAAGAGATATAGATATTATTTGCAGGTGGGGTGGTGAAGAGTTTATAATGCTGCTTCCAACGACTTCTCTAGAGAAAGCGAAAGGAATAGCAAATAAACTCAAAAAAAATATAGCAGCATTAGAACTTGATGTTGTTGGTTGTATTACAGTAAGTATAGGAGCCTCTTCTATTCAAGAGGGAGAAGAGATGAAAGATGCAGTTGGAAGAGCAGATAGCGCACTCTATCTTGCAAAACAGAGTGGCAGAGACTGTGTTAAGAGTGAATTAGATATATGAGTGAGCACTTTAAAAGCGCTAAATCATAATCCCTTTAATCATAAAGAATAATACAGCAGCTAACACGGCAGCTGCTGGAACAGTAATAACCCATGCAGCGATAATTTTCTTTACAGCATCACGTTTTACATACTCTACTTTTTTTGTCTCTTTCATATGCTTTTTCGTCTCTTTGATAAGTTTCTCTTCATTTGCTATAAGTTTATAAAGCTCAACAACTCTCTCATAATCAGACTGCGTTTTCTCATCTTTTTTCTCTAATGTTTTAAGCTCTGCATTGAGTGCATTGAGCGTCTCTTTTTCATCTTTAATAGTTGATTTGTCCTCTTCGATTGTAGCATGAGTAGAAGTGAGTTGTAAATATTCTCTTAAAAACCCAACACCAAAAACACCACCAATAGCAATATGAGTCGAACTAACAGGAAGTCCAAGTTGCGAGGCGATAATAACAGTAATTGAAGCTGCCATAGCTATAGAGAATGCTCGAATTTGATTAAGCTCCGTAATCTCAGAACCAACAGTTTTAATAAGTTTAGGACCATACAGAGCAAGACCAAGAGCAATACCTAAAGCACCAACGCCCATAACCCATAAAGGGATACTAGCCTTTGATGATATACCACCGTTTACAACTGCATCATTTATAGCGGCTAATGGACCAATTGCATTGGCAACATCATTCGCACCATGAGCAAAACTCAAGAGTGCCGCTGCAAAAATAAGAGGAATAGTAAAGAGAGTATTTACGGACTCTCTTGTGTTTTCAAGATTTTTTTGTGATTTTAATCGTGATTTGACTACAAAATAGATTACTATTGCTACGATAAAGCCTAGTATAAATGCTGTCATAAATGATGGTTTTTTACTCATTTCTATAGAAACAAGAGGAAGAAAGTTTAAGATGTCAACGATTTCAGGCCAGATTTTTTTGAGACCTTTAAGTGTTAAATAGGTTACAAATGCCCAAGACATAATCGCGACAAAAACAGGTACATAGGTTTTTGCAGCTTTGACTTTATCCTCTTGAAATACGATAGACTTTTTTATAGAAAGTAGAAAAGCAGCAGCGATTATACCACCTAGAAGAGGAGAAATAACCCATGATGCTGCGATTTTACCCATTGTAGTCCAAGAGACGATGCTAAAGCCTGCAGCAGCAATTCCCGCACCCATAACACCACCAACAATTGAGTGAGTTGTAGAGACAGGCGCTTTCATCATAGTAGCGAAGTTAAGCCATAGTGCAGCGGCTAAAAGAGCTGCCATCATCGCCCAGATAAAAGGATCGGCATTCCCACCAAAGGCAGAGATATCAATGATACCTTTTTTGATTGTTTTAACAACCTCACCACCGGCTATTAATGCTCCAGCTGCTTCAAAAATTGCAGCGATGATTATTGCTGTAGTGAGAGTAAGTGCTTTAGAACCAACTGCTGGACCAACATTGTTTGCAACGTCATTGGCACCAATATTCATAGCCATATAGGCACCGATAAGTGCTGCTACTGCTAGGAACATATTATTAGGAATTCCGCCATTACTTAAAAAGCTATATGTAAGAACTGCAATCATGAAAAAGAGGGAAAACCCTAATCTCGTTAAATCTGTTCCACTCTTTTTAAGCGCTTCACGCTCGAGTTTTTTTATTGTTTGAATTTCCATGCTTGCTCCACAGTAAATTAATGATGCAATTATACTCTTAATTTAATTATATAATTATTACATAAAGGGTTGATTATTTTTTGATATATGCTTTTATAATCTCTTGACGGACAAGAGGTCTGTCTCCTCCGCTTCTACCCATGGTTGCAACGCTATTTAGTTTTTTAATTGTAGCCATTGATGGAGAAGTTGCTTGACCAAAAATTGTATATCCACCATTTAGGTGAGGTGTTTTTACGGCAGTTATAAAGAATTGACTACCGTTTGTGTGTGGACCTCTATTTGCCATTGCTAAAACACCAGGTTTATCAAAGGTTTTGTTTGTAAACTCATCTTTAAAAGACTTCTTCCATATAGACTCTCCACCACGACCTGTCTCCGTTGGATCTCCACCTTGAATCATAAAGTTTTTTATAATTCTATGAAAGGCGATACCATTATAATAACCGTTTTTTACGTGAGTAGTAAAGTTTTCAACTGCAAGTGGCGCTACATCTGGATAGAGTTCTAGCTCTATAGTTCCTTGAGTCGTTTCAAGTATAACACGTGGATTTTCAGCTGCAAATAGATTCACAGATAGTAGTAGTAGAATGTAAAGTAGTAGTTTTCGCATTTTTATTCCTCTTTAAAATTTAAACAAACAGAGTTTATACAGTATCTCAGTCCAGTAGGTTCTGGCCCATCTGGGAAAACATGACCTAAGTGGGCATCACAGTTTGAACAAACGACTTCAATACGTATTATTCCATGGCTACTATCTTTTATCTCTGTAACAGCATCTTCTACAGATTCATAATAACTCGGCCAACCTGTTCCTGAGTCAAACTTAGTTTCAGAAATAAACAGAGGTGCATCACAGCAAACGCAGTTGTATGTTCCACTCTCTTTATTATCATAATATTTTCCAGAAAATGGAGCTTCTGTTCCATGTTGTCTACAGACATAAAATGCTTCAGGAGATAGTTTCTTCTTCCATTCCTCTTGGCTCATAGTTACTTTCATATTGTATCCTTAGTTCTTCAAGCTCTTTACAGTTCTCTTCATATATTACAGCAACACTCTTTTTTGCTATGCTTATTGCATAATCTATTTCAGCCTGTGATGTAAAACACAAATCAAGCAAAATCAGATGCTCAACTTCAAGAGCATTTGTATCTGAATATGTCAACAGTAATAGAGAGTCAAAGTTTTGGTTGATTAGGTTTTGAGAACTATCTAATAAAAGTGCTTTATCTTTGATAAAAAATTCTAAGTCATCATTTAATTTTTCTTTACTTAAGCTATTACTTACTACAGCAATATCCTTAGCATCAACACTCTGCAGTAGTTTAGAGATAAGTTGTAAAGCTTTTGCATGAGGGTTTGCTTGATGAAAAGTAACACTGAGGTTCTTATTATTACTATCTTCTTGAGTAAAATCATAAGAAGCATCTTTAAGTGTCGCATTGACTAAAACTAAGTTCGCTTTACTCTGAATATGAATGAGATACTGTATAAAATTATCTGGTAAAAGGTTAGCATCATCACACAGTATTAAGTCTGAGATAGGAAAGCTTTTTCGCATCAGAGATTCATCAATAAATATTTTACCAACAATAGGCTCTTTTTTTAGCTTATTGAGATGCATATTTATAAGCTCTATAGGAGTAAGAATCATAATAGAAGTCAGATCAATCTCTACAATAGCATGCTCTATAGTATTTACGAGTCTCTTTTTTAGTATGTCACAGGCAAGCCTAGTTTGCTTGATAATAATAATCTTTTTATCTGCTTTTTCTAATGTCTCTACAATAGCTTTTAAGAGAAGTACACTACTCTTATCTGTTTCATTTTCTGTTGTAACAACGGTGATGCCTAATAGTTCTGCGTCAATAAACTCTACCTCTTGAGGGTTGCAAAGTTTAAGGGATAAGTCATCATTTACTATAGTATGTTGGATAAGTAGATTTCCTATAATATCCGCTTTTGATGGAAGAGGCGTGAGTGAGATTTCAGAATACTCAAGTTTTTCAATTATCTCCTCTGGAGTTGAGTCGCTAAATATGACTTTTCTTTTTGGGAGTAACTCTTTGAATGATTCATCTAAATGCTCATACTCATTAGCATTTAGATTTTCCATTAAAAGGTAGTTAAAAATAGGCACAGAATCATGATGTGTAATCTCATTGATTTTTTTATCTATGATAGTTTGCGTCTTCTGATACGAGAGTGTGTCTTTTGAAAAGCTTTGATTTTCAGCTTTCTCGATTGTAGCATTTTTGAGATCATCGTATGACCAATCTTTAATTTCAAAAAGATATATTCCCCGCTTAATGTCAAGCATCATAAGTGGAATTTTGTATTTTTGAACATGATGATATATTGTGAAATTTTTATAAAGTTCTAAATCAGTAATCTCAGTAATTGATTTGAGTTTTTTAACAAGTATAGAATCTGGAGTAGTGAGTGTTTTGCTCTTAGTTTTAAAGAGTGAAGTAAAAAAGGAAATGTTCATATATGTATGATTAGGTATTGCCACTGCAGTGACAATACCTTAATGATTATTTACCAGCTGCTACGCGGTCTTTAAGACCTTTACCAGCTTTAAATTTAGGAACCATTTTATCTTGAGTAGTATAAGTTTTGTTAGTACCAGGTACTTTACCACTTTTACCTTTTTGTAATGCAGCAGCAAAACTACCAAAACCAACTAAAGAAACATCTTCTTTTTTTACTAATGCTGTTGTAACAGCCTCTGTAAATGCTTTAATTGCAGCTTCTGCTTCAACTTTAGTTTTGTAGCTACCACTTGCTTGTACTAATTCAACGAATTGCGCTTTATTCATAAATTTACCCTTGGATTAAAATATTTCCGAACACCCGTGATAATGTACTTATACACGAAATAATTCAGCTAAAGATACTTTATAGTTTATTTGCTTAAATTTTTCTTCTTTTTGCTCAAATATACTAAAAAATGTGATAATTTTGTCTTTTTGAGTCCGATTTTAGCCTGTTTTAAGAGGTTTGAAAAATTAATAGCATGATTTTTGCTCAAAATTAAAGATGATATATTTTTTATTTTTTGATATTTGTCGCTGTGTGAGTGTATAGATAAAAAAACATCTTCTAGCCCTTCTCTCTCTTTCTTAGTAAGTGCGCTCATACATTTAATCCTCAAGTTTATTTATTTTTCTTACAGCTCTAATGATTTCATCATCATCTAATTTTCCCAACATCTGAATCACAACTGCAGCGGCTTGTGGTTTAGCACGGCCTAACTTCCAGTCTTGATATGTACGCATAGAGATTCCAAACTTATTGGCCATATCTTTTAGGGATATTTTTTTGCCATTATATTGAGACTCTAAAGAGTTATGTAGGATATTAAAGAGATCATTGATTTGCATGGAAAAAGTATACGTAATAAATACTTAAATATACATTTAATTTATCAAAAATATGTATAATATGTATATAAAAATAATATAATCGTATTAAAAATAAATTTTAAATTGTATTTAATAATTTTAAATGTATTAAATATACGGTTTACTGTATGTAATTTATACTAGTGAGAGTTATTAAAAAGTCTGTTTGCTAGTTAGAAAATAGAAAAATTAGTAAGGGATAAAGAGAAAGATTAGTCGTTGTTAAGAGAAATTGACTTATTTACTGGTTGTAGTGTGACTCTGTCTTCTGTGACTTCAAGATAAAAGGGGGCATAATTAGTGGTATCAGTTTTATACTTGATTTCATTATTTGTATCAATAGTAAAAATTATACTATTTAAACCATTGAGTGGCTTCTCTATAGAGATAGTTGCATCTAAGTAGGATGTTTTAATACTATATTGCTCATCTTTTAAAGCTTTTATCTTCTCTTTGAGCGTTGGAATCTTTGATTGGCTATGTTTTTGTGCTTCTTCAAGTCTGTATTTAAAATCTTCTATATCTTTTTCAAGTAAATTTATTTTGGAATTTAAAACAGGGATATCTCTATAGTTAATTTTAAAGATATTATCCTCTCCACTAACATGGCGAATTGTTATGGAGTTTGAAGCATAAACTTTTAAGTTGTTTTTGACAAGACCAATGGTTACATCTTGCGCGTATATGGAACCACCTAAGCAGTTTTCAATATTGACCCTAGTCGCATGAACTTTCCCACCTTCTAAGAGAGAAATTTTTGCTTCATGGCATCTAAGCGTGCCCTTATGTCTATTAATGGTTGCGTATTTTGCGTACTGAGTAGAGTCTTGGTGGGTAACTCCATCTATCTGTAGGTTGATAGCTTCTAATATACTTTTTGCACCTATGTGACCATTGACATGGATACTCTCAGATACAAGTTCAACACCTTCACCAATACTATCTTGTGTTGTGTCGTTTTGCGAAATTCTAACCTCGATATTATTCTCTTCTTCTGAGGCTACTGTTGTATTGTTTCTTGAGATTTTACTCATTTTAATTTGATTGTTAATACAGAGACTTTTTTCATCAAAGTGTAGATAGCCTTTTCTTCTGCTTCTATAAAACTTAGATCTATTATCTTCTTCAACAAGAATGCTCTCTTTATCTATAATCGATTGAAGGTCTTCGCTATTATTTCCAGAGCCTCCATTGACTTCCTTTCCATAAGCGTTCAGACCATTTTTACCAAAGATAGGTTTTTTATACTCAATGAGTAGCTCATTCTCTTCTACTTCAATAATTTGGTTTGTTGTCTCTTTTTCTTTGAACCAATATATTAATTTACTCTCCCTTGTAACTATCGGTTCCACCCCATTAAAAAGAGGAAGTTTCAAGTGCTTTGTAAATTTTCCGGCATATAAATGTTTGATAAAAGCTTTAAGATTTTTTTTCATCTCTTCATCAAAGATATTAATTATAATAGAGTTATTTATTTTTATCTTATTAAATTCCATATAGATTAAACGTAACATATCTTTGGGCAGATATTTTTTATATGGAATAGTAGAATCACTTTTGAGTATAATTTTAGGATGAGAGGCGTGTTTACCAAAGTTTATTTCATAGTTGAGATTTAAGATTTTCTCTTTTGAATGTTTGATTGTAATTGTGTAGAGTTGATTAAATTCAATGTGCTCATTGAGTATTCTCTCTCTATCTAGATACTGACTCAGAATCTCTTTATTTACTAGGGTAAAATCGCTAAGAGCATTGTCTTTAATATAAGTATCAATTTTATTGATACTAAAGTCACACTCTTGCAATGAGATGGCATTTTGCGTAGCATACTCATTGAGTGATTCTTCTATATTTTTTGTTTTAACTACTTTTTTTTCTATTACGCTCATAATATTCCTAGTAATTTAGCAGGTCGCTATAATCATATCTAGAAAAATCTAAGTAGAGTTTGCCATTTTGTTTCATAACTCTAATATCACTTCCATATGCAGATAAAAACCTTCTTTTAATGATTTTTTTCTGGAAGGTTTCTATGTCAAGTGTTTTTAAATACTCTTTAAGCTCCATTATAGGTGTGTTCTTTTTGTTAATATCTTCTTTCTTAGTAGTATTAACTTCGAGAGTTTCAACTTCATGGATTGTAGGGTTTTGTTCAGTTGTTAATTTGGAACTCATGAGTTCAAGAACACTTTTTAATTGTGCATCTTTTGTGAGATAAACCTGCTCTATTCTACTCATCTCATCTCTGAGCATCTGCTCTTTATCATCTACAAGCTTGTCTATTTTGGCTTCAAGTTGCGTGATTCTTTCTTTGAGTTGTTTATTTTCTCTTTGGTAGAGTGATATGACCATTGCAACTGTGGTTTTTGGTTTTGATGGAGCATTTTTGAGTCTTTTTGTCTCTTGTTGCATTTGTGGTTTTATGTCTGCATTTGCATCTGATTTATGCTCTTCTACAGGGGGTTCTGGAAGAATAATATAGGTAACACTATCTTCAATAATGTATTTGAGTTTTTTATCTCGAAGTTTTGAATTAATCATCTCTCTAGACATCTTAAACTTTTTTGAATATTCATCTAGTGTTAATCTCATCTCTTCCCTTGTCCTGTTTCGTATGTTCATAGCCCATAAAAATATTTGTGTCTTATTCTATAATAAAGTTCCTTTAAATGAACTATATTATATAATCGCTAAATTAAATTTTTTAGGAAATTATTATGAGTAAAGGCATTTTAGATATTGTAAAACCTGGAGTTCTTTTTGGCGAAGATGTACAAAAAGTTTACACACATGCAAAAGAGCAAGGATTTGCTATACCAGCTGTTAATGTTGTTAATAGTGACTCAATAAATGGTATTTTAGAAGCAGCAGCAAAAGTAAATTCTCCTGTCATTATTCAGTTTAGCAACGGAGGAGCATCTTATTTTGCTGGAAAAGGTCTTAGTAATGAGGGTGAAAAATCTGCAATTGCTGGTGCAGTGGCTGGTGCAAAGTATGTGCACGCATTAGCAGAAGTGTATGGGGTAGCAGTCATTTTGCATACTGACCATGCTGCTAAGAAACTTCTTCCTTGGATAGATGGACTTCTAGATGCTGGTGAAAAATATTTTAAAGATACTCAAAAACCACTATACTCTTCGCATATGCTTGATCTTTCTGAGGAGACATTAGAAGAAAATGTTGCAACTTGTAAAGCTTATTTCGAGCGTATGAATAAGATAGGAATGAGTATAGAGATAGAACTTGGTTGTACTGGTGGGGAAGAAGATGGTGTTGATAATACAGATATGGATAACTCACTTCTCTACACGCAACCAGAAGATGTTGGTTTTGCTTATGAAGAGTTAAGCCAAGTCTCTTCTCACTTCACTATTGCTGCTTCATTTGGAAATGTACACGGTGTATACAAGCCTGGTAATGTTGAACTTACTCCTGTTATTTTAGATAATTCTCAAAAATATATTCAAAAAAAGTACAATACAGAAGCTAAGCCTGTAAACTTTGTATTTCATGGTGGTTCAGGTTCACTGCCAAGTGAGATAAGTGAAGCTATAGGCTATGGCGTAATAAAAATGAATATCGATACAGATACTCAGTGGGCTACATGGAATGGTGTACGTGAGTATGTGGCGAAACATAATGACTATTTACAAGGTCAAATCGGGAACCCAGAGGGTGAAGATAAACCAAATAAAAAGTATTATGACCCTAGAAAGTGGCTACGTTCAGGTCAAGACAGCTTAGTCGAACGAGCTGTTGAGGCATTTAAAGATTTAAATGCAATGGATAGAAACTAAAATTAAGTCCTAACCTCAATAAGGATGGCGTGTATGTATATTGTTACAAACAGAAAAGTTTCAAAAAGAAAAGGTAGCTTTGAAATTTTTGAAAAAACACCAAATAGTAATGGCCCTAATGAGTTAAGATTACTCAAGATGGACAAAGAGAATGGTAAGAGAGTCTTTACTCGACTCAATGATAAAATTTCTCAAAAACGTGTCAAAGAGATTAATAGTAATTTTAATTTATCTCTTGATGAGAAAAAAAAGTGGTTTGCTAGTTTAGATGTTGCCTGTAATCTTTTTAATAAAGCAAAAATACAATCTAAAAATATCTTAGTCTTTGTTCATGGCTACAACAATGATATGAACGATATCATCGTAACTGCTGAAAAATTAGAAAAAGCCTATAACGTTTTAGTTTTAGTTTTTAGTTGGCCAGCAAATGGTGGTGGTTTTTTCTCTGGTACTGCTCAGTATGTAGGTGATAAAAGTGATGCCCGTGTCTCAACAGGAGCCCTAAATAGGTTTTTGGAAAAACTACATAATTATCATGCTATGTTAACAACTGCACAAGTTGACTCACTCTGGAGAAAAGCGAAAGATAAACACATAGATAATCATGAAGAGGCTAGAAGTGAATATGCAAAACTACAGCAAAAGATGTGCAAAATCAATATAAACTTACTCTGTCACTCTATGGGTAATTATGTCTTAAAGTACGCAACAATTCCATCAGATACCTCTTTGGATATCCCTATTTTTGATAATGTTTGTTTAGTTGCAGCAGATGTAAACAATAAAAAGCATGCAGAGTGGGTGGAAAAAATAGAGGCTCGCTCAGGGGTATATGTAGTAATAAATAAAAATGATTCGGCGCTTAAGTGGTCAAGAGTAAAACCGGGTAAAGCACAACAGGCAAGACTTGGGCACTATATCAAGTCATTAAATGCACAAAACACTACTTATATTGATGTAAGCAGTGCAAAATATGTAGATGATGACCACTCCTACTTTAAAGATAACCCGATTGAGAAAAACTTAAAGCTCAAAGCCCTGTTTTCAGATTTATTTGAGGGGAGAAAAGCAGAAGAGAAGCTCGAGTACAAAGCAGATATAAATGCCTATATTCCATTCCAGTAGAATAGATACATTTTAAAATCCCTTATAGATATCCTTAATACTCTTAATATCTGGATGTTTTAAGTAATAAGCATTTAAAATCTGATTTAATCTATTTTTATTAAATCTCCAGTATTTCTGCGAATCAAAGGCATCACTCTCTTGAATTTTTATAAAAAGTTCATCGATGTTTAGCTCGCTATTACTATTTTTGATAGTTTGCAAGACTATATCTAACAACTCTTTTTTAGCTTCTTCTGTCGTATCATCATCGGGGAGCTCTTTATTGGGTAAAAAAGCGTATATTTTCCATATACTTATTACTAAAAAAATGATAAAAAATAGCATCATCCATGTTGAGGTATCAAATTCCATTAAGACTCTTTTATTGTTAGATAAAATCGATTATATACTATTTTTTCGATAAAATTGCACACTAGGATAAAAAATGAACGATAAAGTATTTACAAAACCAATAAAGAAACAGTTTGAGTTTGATGAAGAAGTTGCAGCGGTCTTTGATGATATGCTTGAGCGCAGTGTACCATTTTATAAAGAGTCTCAAAAAATTACCGAGTTTTTTGCTCTAAAAAACTTACATGAGGGTGGTATTTTATATGATTTGGGCTGTTCAACAGCTTCTTTACTTTTAAACATACAGAGATCTTTAGATGTAAATGCAACATTGGTTGGTCTTGATAACTCAGAAGCGATGCTCGCTCAGGCAAAGCGCAAGTGTGAGGCATATGGTGCAAAAATAGATGTACTCAATGCAGATATATTAGAGTATGCATACGAAGAAGCAGAAGTTTTTATAAGTAATTATACTCTGCAGTTTATCCGTCCACTTGTGCGTGAAGAGCTTGTGAAAAAAATAGCAGTATCGCTTAAAAAAGAGGGTGTTTTTATATTTAGTGAAAAAGTCATTTCACATCACTCAAAACTGAATAAAGATTTAATAGAGTGCTATTATGACTTTAAAAAAGAGCAGGGGTATTCAGAGTACGAAATTATGCAAAAGCGTGAAGCTCTTGAGAATGTTTTAGTGCCTTATAGTGAAGAAGAAAATATTAAAATGGCTCAAAACTGTGGATTTTCACACTGTGAAGTAGTGTTCCGTTGGGCAAATTTCGTAACATTCATAGCAATAAAATAAAAAATTGCTTCATATTTCGTCGTTAGTTTTTACATTTTTATTGATAGCAAGATAGTTGTGGAATTACCAAACATTGCCTTTTGGTTCCTCTTTTTTCTTGAAAAATTCACCAACTTCTTCGTAAGTCACCATATCATCTTCTCCACACTCTTTATGGTAAAAGCCTTGAAGGTCATAGTACTCTTTACATTCGCTGTAATATTTTGCTGAAATACCATGCTTATTCACACAGCCTGTAAAGAAAAAGATAGTCAAAAGTAGTAATGTAATTTTTATCATACTCCTCATTAAGCACTTCTTATACCTAAACTTTAAATGTCTCTTTTGTTTTACAAAATTCAGTTAAAAAACACTCTTCACATTTTGGGTTTTTAGCTCTACAGATATAGCGACCAAAAAGTACCATCCCTTGATGCAGAGCGTGCAAATCGTTTTTAAATTTTTTAACTAGCGTAGCTTCTGTTTTAATAGCTGTTTTATCATCACTCAAACCAAGTCTATGGGCAACACGAAATACATGGGTATCTACTGCCATAAGGTTCGCTCCAGTGTACTCTATCATGACAACATTGGCAGTTTTTTGTCCTACACCTGCAAGTGTTTGTAACTCTTTTTCATTCATAGGAATTTCACCATCATATACGCTAACAACTCTTTGTGCCATAGCGATAATATTTTTTGCCTTATTGTTAAAGAAAGAACAACTGTTAATGAACTTTTTTACATCTTCTAAATCAGCTTCTGCTAGTTCCTTGGGGGAAGGGTAGGCCTCAAAGAGAGCTGGGGTTAAAATATTTACGCGTTTATCTGTACATTGTGCAGAGAGTGCAACTGCTATCACTAATTCATACGCATTTTTATATGCTAGCTCTGTTACTGCTTCATCATATCTCTCTACAAATCTTTTATGGATCTCTACAATCTCTTTTTTTGTTGCTTTTTTCATATGGAATATTAGCGTTTTCTATGCTATAATCAAAATAAATATTGTTTAGTTCTAATATAAAAGGTGAGTTTGATGGGTATATTTTCATTTTTCAAGACAAAAGAAGTGGTACGAGAAGACCAGTCAGAGGAGAGAATTGAGTTCAATGACTATTTAACAAAAGATTTTTTCACACAATTAGTAGATAGTAGCAGTTCTATGATGCTCTATTTTACCAAAAAAGACGGATGGGTCGGTGCAAACAAGCATTTTTTTGAAACTTTTAAATATAGTGACATTAGAGAGTTCCGTAATGAACATGATAGCGTTAGAGAGTTATTTTTAAATGAGAGTGAAGAGATATTTACAGAAGATGACAGAAGTTGGCTAGATTATGTAAGAAAGCATAAAAATGATGGTTATGATGTAACTATTGCTATTAATAGTGGAAAAATACTCGCTATTAGTGCAAAATGTCATCTCTTCGCTGCTAATCATGAAATTTATATATTAGAGCTAGAAGATGTAAGTAAACTCCATAGCTCTCAACTTAAAACAAAAGAAGTTGAAAAATTAAAAACTAAGTTCTTATCAAACATCGGGCATGAATTTAGAACCCCAATGAATGGTATATTAGGTTTTGTTGAACTTTTAGGCAAAACAGAATTAGATAAAAAGCAAAGAGAATATTTAACTATGATTAATCGCTCGTCAAAAAACTTGATGGCAAATATTGAGACTCTTCTTGACCTTTCACAGATGCAAAGTGGTAGATTACATGTAGAGAACACACCTTTTAGTATTGTAGATGAGATGGAGAGAGTTGCTTATAATTTATCTATGTTGGGGAGAGACAAAGGAATAAAAGTACTTTCATTTATCGATCCAAAACTACCGCGTGAATTAGATGGAGATATAAGAAAGATTAAACAAATTATGAACTCCCTCGCTCAAAACGCAATCAAGTTTACATCTCGTGGTGGCAAAGTTATCATTGAAGTTAAACTTCTAAAGAGACAGTTAAATGGTGACTGTAGTATTAGTTTTAGTATTAAAGATAATGGAAAAGGAATAGCAGCTGAACAGTTAGCACTTATTGTTGAGCCATTTAATGCAGGAAATCAAGCTGATGAGAGGTTAGGTGTTGGGTTGAGTTTATCTCACGGTTTAGTGAATCTCCTTGGCTCTGAGCTTAGAATACAGAGTGAAGAGGGGCATGGGAGTTATTTTAACTTTGTATTAGATTTTAAAGCTTCTAAAGGGCAGACATATAAGATGATGCCAAAGAAAAAAGTGAAAGTTTTACTGCTTGATCAATCTAGAGTTGATGAAGCAAATTTTTTAACAATATATCTACGTGCTTTTGCTGTTGATGTTATAAAATCTAATGTTTTAGATGCTCATGTGTATGATGGTGTAGATGCTCTTTATATCGTTGCAGATCAGAATGATTCTTCTTGGATGTTTGAACTTGGCTCATACGCTAAAAATATACCAGTTGTGATGTTACTAGAAGAGGCTCAAAAACTTCAGACTAAGTTAACATATTTAGTCGATGAAGTGATTTACAAGCCACTGCATCCAAGTTCTATGGCTAAACATCTTTACTCAATGTACAGTCACGAAGCAGGTGAAAATATAGAGTCTAAATTACAGGTTGAAGACAAAACAGCAGCTTTGGTTGTTGAGGATAACTTAATCAATCAGAGACTGATTCAAATACTACTCCAAGAGTACAATATTTTAGTCTCAACAGCATCAAATGGTATTGAAGCTGTAAAGATGTGTGAAAAAAACAGATACGACATAGTTTTTATGGATATCGATATGCCTGAGAAAAATGGTATAGTCGCAACAAAAGAGATAAAAGAAGCACTCAATCCAAATGGAAAAACTCCTTTTGTAGCCCTTACGGCAATGGCGATGGAGGGTGATAGAGAGATGTTACTTCAAGCAGGATTGGATGATTATATCTCGAAGCCATTAACACGTGAAAAACTAGAAAATATATTAAACACATATTTAAAAGTAGTATCTTAAGAAACTGTTTATTATTTATTAGTATAACCCTACTAGAATTATATTAAATTAGTAACTTAAGGAATTATAATGACAAGAACGACAAAATTTTTATTTACACTTCTTTTTGCTGCAACTGTTTCAGCTGCACAAACGTTGGTAACTGTAAATGGGGCAGCTATTACACAAGAGGATGTAGACAGTGCTTTGATGAATGCAACACAGGGTAGATTTAATCAGGTACCAGCAGATAAGCAAGCAGAGTTTAGACAGCAAGTTTTGCAACAGTTAATAGGTACAGAACTAGTTTATGATGATGCAAAAAAGACAGGCGTAATTGATTCTAAAGAGTTCAAAGATGAGTATGTAAAAGTTCAAGAGAGAGTGAAAAAGCAGTTAGCTATACAGGTATGGCAAAAACAGCAACTTGACAAGATTAAAGTTTCAGATAAAGAGCTTAAAAATTATTATAATAAAAATAAAGAAGAGTTTAATGAAAAAGAGAGCGTACATGCGCGTCATATTTTAGTGAAGACTGAAGCTGAAGCTAAAAAAATTATCCTTGAATTAAAACCATTAAGCGGGAAAGCTTTAAAAGATAAATTTATAGAGCTTGCAAAAACAAAATCTACAGGACCAAGTGGACCAAAAGGTGGAGACTTAGGTTTCTTTACACAAGGTCAAATGGTTCCTGCGTTTAATGACACAGTATTTAAAATGAAAGTAGGTACTGTTACAAAAACTCCTGTAAGTACACAATTTGGGTTTCATGTAATTTACTTAGAAGAGAAGAAAAACTCATCTCTAAGAAAATTTAGTGAAGTGAAAACTGTAATTGATCAACGCCTGAAAATGGAAAAATTTAAATCTGTTATGAAAACAAAAATGGAAGATTTACAGAAAAAAGCTACTATAAAATAATACATTACCCTAATGAAAAACTCCTCAATCTCTAGAATAATATTAGAGAAAAGAGAGTTTTTTGTTAAACGTGATGACCTCATAGATCCTCATCTAGCAGGAAATAAATATAGAAAACTCTACACTCTCTTAAAAACACCAAATGATCAACTTAGCAAGATTATATCTTATGGGGGAACTCAATCAAATGCGATGCTCGCAATTGCTGCCATGTGTAAACAAAAAGGGTGGGAATTTATATACTACACCAAAAGCTTAAGTAATACACAGACAACACAGCAGAGTGGTAATTATTATTATGCAATGAAACTTGGCATGAATCATGTGGCAATTGAAGAAGCGTTATATAAAGATTTCATATCTTCATTACGTATTAACTTAGATACGAAAACATTTTTAATCGATCAAGGTGGAGCAGTAGCAGAAGCAAAAATTGGTTTAGAAGTTTTAGCGCAGGAGATAAGAGAATCCTCTCTTGATATTAAAAGTGTAGCTACACCAGCAGGAACAGGAACTACAGCCCTTTTTTTAGCTTTGGCCTTACCTGAGTGTACAGTATATACAACTCCATGTGTAGGAGATGTTAGCTACCTAAAAGAGCAAATGAGTGCTCTCTCTCTGATACCAAGTAATCTTGTTATTTTAGAGCCGGTGAAAAAGTATCATTTTGCAAAACCTTATAAAGAGTATATAGAGATTTATCAGAAACTTTTAGATGCCGGGATTGAATTTGATTTACTTTATGCTCCTGGAATGTGGAAAACATTACTAGAGCAGACAGAGGAAACAATTTTATATATACATAGTGGTGGAGTGAGTGGAAACGAGAGTATGTTAAAAAGGTATCAGAAAAAAGGTCTGGCACTAAATGCCGACACCATCGTTGCTAAAGCATAAGTGGGGTGCTTTATCCCTTTTTCTTATTAATCTATAAAAGTCACGTTATCTTCCAGAGAGACACGATCAGGCTGATAAGAGTTTATTTTTTCATTTGTATCTTCGTAACCTAAAACTACACTATATAGGAGTGCTAAGTTTTCTGGTAAATCTAAAGTACGGGCGACAACTCTGCCAAACTCTGTAGTTGAGCCTTGAGGACAGCTATCAATGCCAAACTCTTGCGCTGCTAACATTATGCTTTGCATGTAAGCACCACAATCAATAAGTGCTCCTGCAGCACCTTCAATATTTGCCTTGTCTGTACAGACAAAAACAACTGTTTGTGCACCAAACCATCTAAAATTATCATGCCACATTTCGGTTCTTTTTTGCGTATCTTTTCTATCTACTTCCATGAGTTTATATAAGCCTACACCTGTTGTAATGCGGCGTTTTTTGTAAGGATTGACCCAGTTTACTGGATAGTACTGAATAAATTGGTCATGCTCTACACCCTCATTCATCTTCTCTATAATTGCATCACCAACATTTTTGAGAACCTCTTTGTCGCTTATAGCATATACCGTCCAAGGTTGCATATTTGCACCACTAGGCGTTTGTGCTGCTGCGCTTAGTATTGCAGTTAAAGTCTCTTTTGGGATAGGTTTTGGCAGAAATGCTCTTTTTGATGAGCGGTTATTTATAGCTTCTATTACTGTTGGCATCGACACATCCTAATAAATTTTTATTATTATAATATATTATAAATTAAAATATCATAACTGTATAGTTAACAATATTAACTAAAGTAACTTGACAATAATAGACTCAATAAGATATAATTACTACATAATACATTATAAGGAAGAGACTATGAGTAATATTTTTGAAAAACTAACTAACAATATGACAGAAGCGATAGAGAGTGCGATATCTTTGGCACTCCATAGTAAAAACCAGGAAGTACAAACGGAACATTTTTTGTGGGCACTACTCACTAACTCAAATTCAGTTTTAAATCAGATGTTCAATAAGATGAATATAGATAAGGTAGCTATGGAGTTAGATATAAAAAGCTTGACTGAAAAACTGCCGAAATCTTCGCAGATAACAAAAGAAAATATAAGACTGTCGAAAAATTTTGTGCAGACATTAGAAAATGCTGCAGGACTTATGACTAAAAATGGTGATTCCTATTTAGCTGTTGATACATATATCTTGGCAAATTTAAAAACAGAACCATTTTCAATAATCTTAGCTAAGTATATAGATGTTATGGAACTTTCAAAAAACCTAGAAGCTGCACGTGGTGGAGCAAAGATAGATTCACAAAGTTCAGATGAAACATTAGAGTCACTCGATAAATATGGTATAGATTTAACAAAAGAAGCAGCCGATGGAAAACTCTCACCTGTTATAGGCAGGGATGAAGAGATTACTAGAATGATGCAGATACTAATCCGTAAAACGAAAAACAATCCTATGTTATTAGGAGAGCCAGGAGTTGGTAAAACTGCTTTAGTTGAGGGTCTAGCACAAAGAATTCAAAGTGGAGATATTCCAACATCACTTCAAAACAAACGCCTTATTGCACTTGATATGAGTGCTCTTATTGCAGGTGCTAAATATCGTGGAGAGTTTGAGGATAGACTTAAAGCTGTAATTGATGAGGTGAAGCAGAGTGGTAATATAATTTTATTTATTGATGAGATTCATACTATTGTTGGCGCAGGGGCAAGTGAGGGGAGTATGGATGCTGCAAATATCTTAAAGCCAGCTCTTGCTCGTGGAGAACTTCATACTATTGGTGCGACAACGCTCAAAGAGTATAGAAAGTATTTTGAAAAAGATGCAGCACTACAGAGACGTTTTTTACCTATTACTCTTGATGAGCCAACTGTAAACCAGTCTTTGCAAATTCTTCGTGGAATTAAGGAGCGTTTAGAGACACACCATAATGTGACTATTACTGATAGTGCCTTAGTTGCAGCGGCAAGACTCTCTGATAGATATATTGCAGATAGATTTTTACCAGATAAAGCGATTGACCTTATAGATGAGGCAGCAGCTGAACTTAAAATGCAGATAGAGTCTGAACCAAATGTACTTAGTGCTGCAAAACGTCAAAGTTCAGAGCTCCAAGTAGAGAGAGAAGCTCTGAAAATGGAAGATACTCCAGCAAATACTAAAAGAGTTATTGAGATTGAAAAAGAGTTAGCGGATGTGGATGAAAAAGTAAGAAGTTTAGAGACACAGTTTAAAAATGAGAAAGAGGTTTTTGAGAAAATCTCTAGTATCAAGCATGATATTGAGATGAAACGTAGAGACGCAACTAGAGCGAAAAGTGCATCTGAATTCAATCGTGCTGCGGAGATAGAGTATGGTGAGATTCCAGCACTACTTGAAGAAGAGAAAACCATAAATGAGACATGGGATAAACTTCAAAGTGAAGGTACACTTCTAAAAAACAGTGTTGATGAAGAGTCTATAGCCTCTATCATTTCAAGATGGACAAATATCCCTGTAAATAAAATGCTCCAAGGTGAAAAAGATAAAGTTCTCAATGTAGAAGCAGAACTAAACAGAGATGTTATAGGGCAGTCTAAAGCTACTCATGCAGTAGCACGTGCTATCAAACGTAATAAAGCAGGGCTCTCAGATACAAACTCGCCTATTGGTAGCTTTTTGTTCTTAGGACCAACTGGGGTTGGTAAAACGCAGACAGCTAAAACATTAGCAAAGTTTCTGTTTGACTCTGAAGATGCAATGGTGAGAATCGATATGAGTGAGTATATGGAAAAACATGCAGTATCGCGTTTAGTTGGTGCTGCCCCTGGTTATGTAGGTTATGAGGAGGGTGGACAGTTGACTGAAGCAGTCCGTCGTAAACCTTACTCTGTAATTCTGTTTGATGAGGTTGAAAAAGCACACCCTGATGTTTTTAATATACTACTTCAAGTTTTAGATGATGGTCGCTTAACTGATAACAAAGGGGTTACGGTTGATTTTAGTAATACTATTATTATCTTAACTTCAAACATTGCAAGTGATAAGATTATTAATAATCCTGCGTCTGATGCACTTGATGCAATGGTGATGCAAGAACTCAAGCAAGCGTTTAAACCGGAGTTCTTAAATCGTTTAGATGATGTTGTGATTTTTAATGCTCTAGGAGAAGAACAGATTGTTGGTATTGTAGATATCTTTTTTAGAGATATAGCTAAAAAAGTGGAGCAACGTGATATAGAGTTGACTCTAAGCGATGAAGCAAAAGCCTATATAGCAGAAGCTGGGTTTGATCCAGTTTATGGTGCTAGACCACTGAAACGAGCTCTGTATGAGATTGTCGAAGATAGATTGGCTGAACTTATTTTAGATGGGACGGTTATAGAAGGCTCAAAGGTTACGTTTAGTATGAAAAACAGTGAAATAGATGTTATTGTATCATAAATTATGCGCTTATTAAATCTTCTATAGGCTTAGGCTTTCCTATGTGGAGAGTGTAAAATAAACTGTGTATACCTTAAAAAATAGATTCATTTGATAAACTAATCAAGTGAATTATTTTAAGGATTTACACAGTTGTTTTTACACTCTCAGTTAATATTACTCAGCATATTGCTGCTAACCTTTTTTTGAAAACTTTTGTTTAATAGCAAGAACAAGATAGAAAAACATCGGTATAAAAAGTACCCCAATAACTGTGGCACTTACCATTCCACTAACAACTGTTGTACCTATGATATGTCTACTTGCACTTCCTGCACCACTACTAATTGCTAATGGCAAAGTTCCTACTATAAATGCCAAAGATGTCATTACAATAGGTCGAAATCTAAGTCGTGCAGCTTCAATTGTAGCATCTAAAAGAGGCATTCCCTCTTTTAGTTTATCCATAGCAAACTCTACAATGAGTATCGCATTTTTAGCAGACAACCCTATAAGAGTAATTATACCAACTTGAAAATATATATCAGCCTCAAGACCTCTTAAATATACAGCTAAGGCTGCTCCAAAAATAGCAAAAGGAATAGAAAAAATAACCGCTATTGGGATACTCCAGCTTTCATATAAGGCTGCAAGAATTAAAAATACAAATAGAGCTGCATAAATAGAGGTAAAATTTCCCTCTTTTGCTAATTTATCTTCTTGATATGAAGTTCCTGCCCAAGCTGTTGTATAACCCTCTGGTAGAACTGAATCACCTATCTCTTGTATAGCATTCATTGCATCACTTGATGCATATCCAGATGCTGGGCTTCCTGTTATGTTTGCTGCTGTGAACATATTAAATCTTTGTACAACACTTGCATCTACAACTCTTTTTATATGTATCAATTCACTTATAGGTATAAGGTTACCATTAGTTGAACGAACAAATACATCTTTATAGTCTTCAGCTGTTGCTCTAAACTTTGATTCAGATTGAATATTTACATGAAATGTTCTACTGTAAAGATTAAAATCATTTACATAACCTTGACCAAAAGTTGATTGTAAAGTTGTAAATATTGATGCAATTGGTACATTCATAGCTTTTGCTTTTTCTCTATCTACATTTAATTTATACTGCGGTACATTCGTATTTAATGTAGTTCTTACCATCGTAAGTCTTGGATCTTTTTTTGCTTTTTCAACTATCTCTTTTACATATTTATCAAGCAGATGAATATCTCCACCTGTTCTATCTTGTACCCAAAATTCGAATCCTCCAGTTGCACTCATACCCATAATTGGTGGTGGGTTTACAGGGATGACAAAGGCATCTTTGTTTGTAGCCATAAACTGCCCCATGAGCTGACCCGCCAATGCCTGGGAATGTTGATTTGGAGCTTTTCTTTCTTCCCATGGTTTAAGTTTTGCAAACATAATTGCAGCATCTGTTTTAAATGCGAATGTAACTAAATCTATACCCGTAATAGCACCTACTGAGACAATATCTGGATTTGCTAGAAGATCTTTTTCTATACCATCTGTTATTTTTGATGACTCAGATAAAGAGGTTGATGGCATCATATAAGTTAGTACCAGCAATATACCTTTATCTTCTGCAGGTACAAGCCCTGTTGGTGTTTTTTGCATAATTGCATAGGTTGCGTATAATAGACCACCAAATACAATAAGTGCAAAAAACCATCCTTTTATAGTAGCTCTTGTAATACCTACAAAAATAGTAGTAAGCCAATCAAAAAATTGGTTAAATTTTCGTATAAGCCAAATTGGTTCTGGTTCATGTTCCTTTAGAAATATTGCACATAATGCAGGAGTAAGAGTAAGTGCTACTATTCCTGAGATAACTACAGAGATAACAATAGTCATAGCAAATTGTTTATACATAACTCCAGAAAATCCACTACTCAGTGCTGCTGGAATAAATACAGCAGAAAGTACCAGCACAATAGCTACGATTGGAGTGGTAAGCTCTTTCATAGCTTCAATAGTTGCATCTTTTACACTTCCATGATTTTTTGTTCTTAAAATTCTTTCAACATTTTCTATAACGATAATGGCATCATCAACTACAAGTCCAATAGCTAAAATAAGACCAAATAGAGTTAAAAGATTTATTGAAAACCCTGCTACATACAGACCTGCTAAAGTACCAATAATAGAGACAGGAATAGCTAAAACAGGGATAATAGTTGCTCTAATATTACCTAAAAAGAGATATATTAAAATAATTACAAAAACAATCGCTTCTAAAAGTGTTTTAAGTACTTCTTTGATAGATTCATCTACAAATACTGTTGCATCATAAGGAACATTGTATTGTATATCTTGCGGAAACTTTTTAGATAACTCTTTAAGAGTATTATCTACTGCTTGTGAAACATCTAAAGCATTTGCTCCGGGAGATAAAAATATTCCAATAGGTATCATAGGTTCTCTATTGTATTGTCCATTGGTAGTAGATGCATCTGCACCTAATTCAACTCTTGCAATATCTTTAAGTCTTAATGTACTTCCATCTGGATTTGATCTAATGATAATATTTTTAAACTCTTTTGTTGTTTTAAATCTACCACTGGTACTGACATTATAAGTAAATGGTTGTACTTCTTTTATAGGTTCAGCCCCAATACTACCAGCTGCATATTGGTTGTTTTGAGATCTAATAGCATTCATAAGATCTATAGATGTTAAATGGAAAAAAGATAATTTTTGAGGATCTATCCAAACTCTTATACTATAGTCTTTTTCGCCAAAAATCATAGCTTCCCCAACACCTTTGATTCTTTTAAGGTCGTCCATGACATTAACTTTTAAATAGTTAGAAATAAATAATCTATCATGTTTTTGATCTTTAGAACTAAATGCAAAAACCTTTAAAATATCAGGAGATCTCTCTTGTACACTTATCCCTTGTCTTTGAACTTCGGCAGGAAGTTTATTCATAGCTAATTGTACACGATTGTTTACATCAACTTTTGCTTGATTTACATCTGTTCCAGTTTCAAAAAATACACTTACTGTGAGCCTTCCACTAGGAGATGCAGTTGAAGTCATATAGGTCATATCTTCAACACCATTTATTGATTCTTCAAGTGTGGTTGAAACTGTTTTTGCTAAAGTTTGTCCATCTGCTCCTGGGTAAACTGCACTAACTCTAATTTGTGGAGGAACAACAGCAGGGTACTCTTTGATAGGGAGTAGTTTTATTGACACTACACCTGCAATAATAATTATCAATGATACAACAGCAGCGAAGATAGGTCTATCTATAAAAAATCTAGAAAACATCTATTTTCCTTGGCTGTTTATAATTTTATCTACAACCACTTCACCACCTGGTTTAAGTCTAAAGAAGTTATTTATTATCACTTTATCACCACTTTTTAGTGCTCCACCTGTAACTACAAATTTATCTCCACTTGTATTACCAACAACTACAGGGCGAACACCTACATGCCCATTATCTTCTATAAAAACTATAGTACCCAATGGATTTTGAAGCACTGCTTTTTGTGGTATTGTTATAATATTTTTTTGAATAATATTGTTTGTTACAACTCTTACAAATTGACCAGCCATAAGAGAACCATCTTTATTATCAAAAATAGCTCTCATTTTTACTATGGCAGTTTTGTTGTCTGTATTTACATCTACAAAATCAACAACACCCTCTTTTTTTAGAAGCTTGCCATCCACTTCTAGCTGTATTTTAATAGGTGCATCATTTTTTGTACTCCAGATATGATTTTTTACCTTTTTATAATCACTCATAGGTGTGGAAAATTCAATAAAAACTTTATCTTTTTGAGTTATTTGTATAAGTTTACTTGGTGGAGTATCTGAGACCAAATCACCAACATCAACTTGTTTTAAACCAACAATTCCACCAATGGGAGCTTTTACTTTTGTGTAAGCTAGATTAATATTTGCTTGTTTAAGTTTTGCTTTTGCTAAAGACACAGCAGCTAAACTTTGTTCATAAGTAGAAAGTGAATTATCTTTTTTTTCTGAAGATACTGCTTTTTGAGCAAAAAGTTTCTTTATTCTATGCCAATTTCTTGTAGCATTATTTAAACTTGCAGTGCTCATTTGTAAAGATGCTTTTGCGGCTTCAACCTTTGCTTGATAAACATCATCTTCTATTGTATATAAAGTATCACCTTTATTTACTTTTTGTCCTTCTTCAAAATATTTTTTCTCTAGTATTCCCAATGCACGAGCAACAACTTGCACTTTTTTATATGCTTTTACAGTTGCTGGATATTGTAAAGTAATAGGCAAAATTGTAGGATTAGGAACTACATAGATATCTGCTTTTGGTGTTGGCATCTTCGCACTCTTTGGTGGACTACCTGCATAGACTGATGTTGCACCTAAAAATAGTGTTGCACTTAATATTGAACTTATTAATTTTGTTTTTTTCATTTGATAAAATCCTTTATATTTTTATTTGTATAGTAATAGTACGAAGCATAAGCAATTTGTAAATCATTTAAAGCTTTTTCATATTGGGCTTTAGCATTTGTTTTTACACTTAGAGAGTCAAGATATGTTACATAATCAACAATTCCAGCTGCATATTTTTTTGACACAGTTCCATAAGCAATTGTTGATGATTTTAAAGCACTTTTTGCACTTTCAATTTGTGCTTTAGTCATATCTATTTTTAATAAAGCTAACGCAACATTTACATCCTGCTCATCTTGATATTGTTCAATTTGCTTTTGAAGAGCTTCCTTTTGAAGCAAAAGAGATTCTTTTTGTTTAGATATTACTCCCATGTCAAACAGTCTAATATTTAAGGTAAGCATTAACTTGTTTTGATTATCAAGTTGTTTAATCTCTTGACCTCCCATAGAAGGCTTATCTTGGTATCCATAAATGCTATATGTATCTTCAACTTTAATCTGGGGATAATATGCTGAAGAGATGTTATTTGCACTATAAGTAAGGGACGAAGAATTTGCTTGAAGTGCTAAAATATCATCACTTAATTCTTTTTGAAGATTTTTAGGAATTTTTATTGATGAATCATCTAAAGTCTCAATCTTTTTACCAACTTTAATACCCAGAATTTTTTTCAAAGATTTAATCTGATACTTCACAGAGCTTATTCTATAAATATTATTACTGTAAGCAGCATTCAATCTTTCAACATCATCTTCTGTAACAGTCCCTGCTTCATAAAACTTTTTCACTCTATCAAGTTCAGCTGAAATTTGAATATTGGAGTCTTTTAAAGCATCAAGAGCTGACTTTGCACTTTTTATATTATAAAAGTCTTGAACAATTTGCAATTGTAAACTTTTTTTATAAGCCAATGAGTTATACTTTGAAGAATCCAATATAGCTTTGTTTTGTTTAATTGTATTGGATTTTCTTCCACCGTCATATAAATCAACTCCAACTTTTGCATAACCACTATATGTTGTGCCAGGTGCAAATGGGCTTGCATCATCTAATCTTTGATAAAAACCTCCAACATCTACTGTTGGATAGTAATCACTTTTAGATGATTCAAGCTCTTTTATTTTTGCTTTTTCTGTTAAAGCATTCGAGTTTACTATCTTATTGTTAACAGTAGCAAAGTCAAGTATTGATTTTAAATTATCTGCATAAATCAATGCAGGAATTATTAAAAATAAAAATTTTATTTTCATTCTTTCTCCTAAATTTATCTTACTAGAAAGATAACATATAATTGCTTAAATATATCTTTCAAGTAAGATATATAATGACTTATATGCTATAATTAAATTATGAAAAAAGAATATTTAGATAATTTATATGAAACTATATCTAAAGACGAAAATAATGTACTCTTGTTAAGTCTGCCTATTGCCTTGATGTATAAATATGTTTTTAACGAAAATGCACATATACTACAAGCAAATTATGATTTAACGCATTCAGAAATTGATGTATTGGCATCGTTATCTTTTAATGAAAAAATTATGACTCCAACGGATTTGTATGAAGCTACAATTTTTTCATCTGGTGGTATGACAAAAATTTTAAAAAAACTTGAAAACAAAGAATTTATTTCAAGGGTAGAATCTAGCCAAGATAAAAGAAGTATACTTGTTAAGCTAGAACCAAAAGGTGAGAAACTGTTTAAAAGTTGTTTTGTAGATGTACTTAAAATGGATAATCAGATATTTTCTGTATTAGATGAAAAAGAAAAAAAATTATTAGAAAAAACCTTAAAAAAACTTGTTTATTCTATATCTGATAGTTGATGAAGAGTCTATAGCCTCTATTATTTCAAGATGGACAAATATCCCTGTAAATAAAATGCTCCAAGGTGAAAAAGATAAAGTTCTCAATGTAGAAGCAGAACTAAACAGAGATGTTATAGGGCAGTCTAAAGCTACTCATGCAGTAGCACGTGCTATCAAACGTAATAAAGCAGGGCTCTCAGATACAAACTCGCCTATTGGTAGCTTTTTGTTCTTAGGACCAACTGGGGTTGGTAAAACGCAGACAGCTAAAACATTAGCAAAGTTTCTGTTTGACTCTGAAGATGCAATGGTGAGAATCGATATGAGTGAGTATATGGAAAAACATGCAGTATCGCGTTTAGTTGGTGCTGCCCCTGGTTATGTAGGTTATGAGGAGGGTGGACAGTTGACTGAAGCAGTCCGTCGTAAACCTTACTCTGTAATTCTGTTTGATGAGGTTGAAAAAGCACACCCTGATGTTTTTAATATACTACTTCAAGTTTTAGATGATGGTCGCTTAACTGATAACAAAGGGGTTACGGTTGATTTTAGTAATACTATTATTATCTTAACTTCAAACATTGCAAGTGATAAGATTATTAATAATCCTGCGTCTGATGCACTTGATGCAATGGTGATGCAAGAACTCAAGCAAGCGTTTAAACCGGAGTTCTTAAATCGTTTAGATGATGTTGTGATTTTTAATGCTCTAGGAGAAGAACAGATTGTTGGTATTGTAGATATCTTTTTTAGAGATATAGCTAAAAAAGTGGAGCAACGTGATATAGAGTTGACTCTAAGCGATGAAGCAAAAGCCTATATAGCAGAAGCTGGGTTTGATCCAGTTTATGGTGCTAGACCACTGAAACGAGCTCTGTATGAGATTGTCGAAGATAGATTGGCTGAACTTATTTTAGATGGGACGGTTATAGAAGGCTCAAAGGTTACGTTTAGTATGAAAAACAGTGAAATAGATGTAATTGTATCATAAATTATGCGCTTATTAAATCTTCTATAGGCTTAGGCTTTCCTATGTGAAAGCCTTGTGCATAATCAATCCCGATATCTTTAATAATATCTAGTATCTCTTGTGTTGATACAAACTCTGCAATAGTTTCTACATTTAATTTATGTGCTAGCTCTACAATAGTCTCAACCATTAATCTTGAATTTTTATCTTTACCAATGTTGGATATAAGAGATGCATCTATCTTTATGTAATCAACAGGAAGGTTAAGAATATGTGCAAAATTTGAATACCCTGAGCCAAAATCATCAAGGGCTACTTTTAAGCCGTATGAACGTATTTTTTTACAAAAGTTATGTACTGCTTTGTAATTTATAAAATCCTCTGTTTCAAGCAGTTCAATGGTTATTAAATCATTCTGTTGGTATTTCTCTATTGTGTCAAAAAATATCTGCATCGTTGATGTGTCATCAATATCTGAAAAAGAGATATTGATTGAACATGGAATGGAGTATTTTGAAGCTACACTTAAAGTGTTTTCAAGAACAGCTTTTGTAATTTTGTGGTAGATACGATTTGCTTTTGCAACGTCTAAAAATGTAAGAGGCTGTAGAATCTCTCCATTAGTGTGCTCTATTCGCACTAAAGATTCATACTTTGTTGGTTTACTAAGATCTTTGATAGGCAGAATTGGTTGAAAGTGAGAGATGATATTATTGTTATCAAGTGCATGAATAAGATTTTTGTGTGAAATAATATCATCTTCATGAAGCTTTTCTAGCTCTTTTTCATTCTCAAATACAGACAAGTGCAAGTTGCGTTTTTTAGCATCTTTTAATGCCATGTCAGCATACGCTAACATCTTTTTTCTACCGCTAAATGATATACCACTACTCATCATAAGGTTTAGTTTTTTGTCTCTATAGGAGAAGTTTTCATCTTTGTATTCTTGTAAAATGTTTTCAATAAAACTGATAAATCTCTCTTTATGAATGTTGCTAATCTCTTTTGAAATAATTGCAAACTCATCTCCACCGATATGATAGAGTGTCAGATTTTTATCTTCTATTTTTTTCTGTAAATAGACGGCTGTAATTTTGAGTGTTACATTTCCAACTTCCTCACCATAAATATCATTTATAGATTTGAAATTGTCTATATTTAAGAGCGCCATTTTAGTAAACTTTTTAAAAATTGACTCTTCTAGGAGTTTACTTCTGTTTGGAAGACCTGTAATAATATTTGTATATCTCTTCATATGCAGTTCTTTTGTTTTACTTGATATTTCATTCTCAAGGTTTTCGCTATGTTTGAGCAATTGTTTATACATGTTGGTCTGTTTTCTTTCTGATTGTATTGTATTGTTAAGTTTATGAATTACAAGCTGGTTCGCACTGTTTAATCGATAAGCAAAAAATGAGATATAAGTAAAAAGCATGGCTATAATTATCAGCACTACTTTAAAAATTACTGTAGATAAATTATCTTGACCTTGAATAAAAAGGTAACTTAAGAGTAGTAAACTAAATGTTACTATTAGATATGGTTTTCCCTTTAAAACTATTTTAGACAATATAATTTCCCCTAAGTAAATCGTATAGTGATTTAAAGCAAATTATATGCCAAAAGTGTTAGTTGGGAGACTTTCTAATTTATATTATGAAGCCCTGTTTTTAAATGTTTTTCTATAGGTTCAGGCTTTGCAAAATAATACCCCTGTGCATAGTCAATTCCTATCTCTTTGATCACTTCAAATATCTCTTTAGAGGATACAAATTCGGCTATAGTTTCAACATTTAATTTATGAGCAAGCTCTACTATTGTTTCAGCCATAAGCCTTGAATTTTGGTCTCTATCAATATTTGAGATTAAGGAAGCATCAATTTTTATATAATCAACTGGAAGATGTATTATGTGTGAGAAGTTTGAGTAGCCCGAACCAAAATCATCGAGAGCTATTTTTAAACCAAAAGAGCGTATTTTTATGCAGAATTCATAGACAGATTTATAATCTTTAATCTCTTCCGTTTCTAAAAGTTCCACAGTTAAAAGATTATTATAATCATATTCGCTAATTGTATCAAACAAAAATTTCATACTTCTTTCATTCTCTATGTCACTCAGTGATATATTTAATGAGCAGGGCACTTTATATTTTGAGGCTATTTTTAATGTGTTTATTATAACTTGATTTGTTATCCTATAGTAGATGCGATTTGTCTTCGCTATATTTATAAAGTTAAATGGAAGAATGACACTATTATCTCTAGCAATGAGCCTAATTAATGATTCATATTTTACAGGTTTACTCTTGTCCGCAACCGGTATTATCGGTTGAAAATATGAGACTAAGCCATCATTTTCTAAAGCATATAAAAGTTGTTTATGACGTTCTATATCTTTCTTATGTACTTTTTCTAACTCTTTATCAGCATGAAAAATTGATATATGAATATTGCGTTTTTTTGCATCTTTTAATGCCATATCAGCATAAGCTAACATCTTTTTTCTACCGCTAAATGCAAGTCCAGCACTTATATTGAAAGTGAATTTTTGCTTATCATAATGAAAAGTTTTGCGAGTAAAGTTTTGCATTAGTGTTTCTATTTTTTGAGCAAAAATGTCATTATCAATACTATCGATATCTTTTACACAAAAAACGAACTCATCGCCGCCAATATGATAGAGAAGTGTATCCATATCATCTTTAATCTGCTCTGCTAAAAAGTCAGCACTTAGTTTTAGAGCTATATTTCCAAGTTCTTCACCGTAGACATCATTAAATTGTTGAAATTTATCAATATTAAGCAGAGCCATCTGTTTAAAGTGATATCTCATAGCATCTTCAAGAAGTTGATTTCTATTGGGCAGTCCACTTAAGGCGTGAGTATATATTTTTTGATGGATCTCTTTAGTTTTTTTGATAACCTCTTTTTCTAAATTATCATTATATGCAAGGAGCTTTTTTTGTAGTTCTTTTTGCTTTTGCTCTGCTGATTCAGCTCTTGTTAATTGCTGTCTTACTCTCTTATGTAAGATAGTAAATTTAAATATTGAGAATGCGAGAAGAAAGAGAGTTACTAAAAAAGATAGAAGAGTAGTTTGAGAACTTTTATCATTATTGTTTTTTAACTCTACAAGTTTTTCATAGAGCTGAAAGTTCGCTATATCTATTAAGGTTTCAGTATCTTGAGAGAATTTAGTTGTAGTAGAGCTAAATCCTATAAGGGCATCTTCAATGTCATCTGTATCATTGGACTGTATAGCATCTATAAGAGATCCTTGAACTGCTTTATAGGCAGCTATTCTATTTTTGATAATATTTAAAGTTTTAGATAAAGATTCAACAGAATATCGTGTGTTTTTTAAAAATTTTTCAAGTTTCATAACACTATCGTTTATCTCTTGAAATCTATTACTTGCTTCTATACCCGTAATTTTACTTTTGAGTATAACGGCTTGCATAACAGATGCTTGGTTCTTCTTCAAGTCATAATTTAATTTATTTGCATAATAATTTAACTCAATTTGATCTGTTTCTAAAATTTCGATCATATTTGTATTTTGGTTAATATTGCTATAACTGCTAAAAAGAGCAGTCATTAATAGTAAAAAACTTGCTGATAAAGTGAAGTATATTATTTTGCTATTATTCATTAAGTCTATTAAAACCTTGCTTCTACGCTTAAGTAGACTATGTCTTGCCTAGCATCTTTTTGAAGGGGTTCTCCAAAGTGCCAGCCACTTCCAGTATAGTTCTCTTGCATCTGCATGAGCCCAAGTTTCGTGTTTAAGTATTTATGATACTTCCATACTCCATAGATTTCATACACTTCACCGCGAACTGCAAGCTTATTATACATATCCTCTGCTCCCTGCGTTGCGGAGAACCAGTACTTACTTGCATAGTTGAATTCAGCCCCAATGTGAAATGCTGCATTTATGTCATACTTTGCACCTACATAGACTGAATAACCATTTGAGCTTAGCATCTCACCACTTGCATATTCCGCTTCCGTAAAACCTGTAATGCCACTAGCTGTTAAACCAGCCGCTTGTTCAGCAGGAGTACCTGATAATATTTGATAATCATCTCTTTTTCCATTTCCGTGAGGGTTTGAAAGTGCAGAATGCAAAAATAGAGTAGTTGGCGTATCTATAAATTTATCTATATCTATACCTAAACCAAAAGTAATCATATCACCAAGTACCTCTGCATCATCCGAATTAACATCTGGGCCTAGGTAGGGGTGTGCTTTGAAGTCATTAAGTATATTAACACCAAAAGAGACTAAAGATTTTCCTAAGAAGTTAAACTTTGTATCTGAATAGAGTCCTATAATATTGGCATTATCTATATTCTCTCTATTACATTGATAAGGATAGAAATTTGCTCGCAGTGTGTATGGTCTAGCTAAAACAAGCCTTGCGTATGTATCCTTAGCAAGTTTTTGTGTACCAATCACTCCATAAGTATTCATGTCAAACACTAAGGCAGGAAAGAGTGAATTGCGCTGTTTATTTTGAGCGTAATGCATTGGTGTTCCTCCTGTTGTAGGAAGAAGACCAAAAGAGAAAGTAAAAGGATAATTGGAAGCTGTATTTATAGAGTAGTCAACATAGGCACGGTCTACATCAAAAGCACTACTAGCAGTTCCCATCTTAATATCACGAGATAAAATACAGACTCTTTCATTTGCTTGCGACGAATTCATATAGAGCATACGACCATGAAATTTTACATCTCCCATATCAACATTCATATTTAATCTAAAACGTAGAGTTGTTGCAAGTTCGAAACTCTTTGAGTACTCATCTCTTCTTTGGTATGTACCATCAGGCAAGTAGTTCGCATTGCCGTATATTCTGGTGTCTTCACCTTGAATTTGACCTGTTTTGTATTTAAATTTATCAACACGCAGCATAATCTCAGGAGAGAAGTTTACTTTATCTAAGATAGATTTAGTCTCAATCTTATCTAAGATGGGTTGATTAATATCTGTGATTATCGAATTTTCTTTTACCTCTTTTTTGAGGCGTTGTATCTCATTTTCAAGTTCATTAATCTTCTCTAAAGTACTCTCTTGCGAGGCTATCAATAAAAAAGGCAGTAGTTGTAAAAATATTTTTTTCATTTTATAATCCTGGTATCATAGGTTGTTCAGAATCTGCAGCATGCTCTATGAGATATCTTTTTAATCTATTTCTTGTCTCTTGAGATAAATAGTCTATTTTGTATTTTTTCATATGTCGAGGAGATGAGAAAATACGTTCCCATTGCACAGTGGCTTTTTCCCCTGCAATCAAATTTAAATCGCTTGCTAATGCTTCAACCGTATTTGCATAAAGGGCTGAAGAGAGTAAAGAGAGAGTTATTAGATGTAAAATGAATTTCATTAACTGTCCCCTTGCTCTATATAGTTATTGTAAGTACTAGTATATAATTAAATTATTGAAAAAAATGTTAAAGAAGTGTTTTGTATAGGGTATTTAGGGATTTTAGAGATATGTTTTAAATCTTAACCACACTTTAAGTAAATCTTATGTACTATTGCGGACTTAATTTTAAATAAGGATATGTCGTGAAAAGAACATACCAACCACATAATACACCAAGAAAAAGAACTCATGGTTTTAGAGCTCGTATGGCTACTAAAAACGGCCGTAACGTACTTAACCGTCGTCGTGCTAAAGGTCGTAAAAGATTGACAGTTTAGGCGGATTTAATACGCTGAAACAACATAAAGAGTTTCAGTATATCTACAATAAAGGAAAAAATCAACACTCAAATAGTGTTGTTCTTTTTTTTCTTCCTCAAAATGGAATTCACAAAGTAGGTTTTACCGCAACTAAAAAGTTAGGTAATGCTGTTAAAAGAAATAGAGCTAAACGTAGACTTAGAGCTCTTTTTCGTGAATATTCCAATTCTCTCAAAGATGGTTCCTATGTGTTTGTTGCAAAAGTTGGACTATTTGATAGTTCATACGAAAAATTAGATAGTGATTTTTTAAAAGTACTCAAATACGCAAAAACATTTAAAGAGACTTCTCATGATTAAAAAGTTTTTACTTAAGCTGATGTGGCTATATCAGAAGTTTTTTACCTTAATTGGCTTTGGTTCTTGTCGATACTATCCATCATGTAGCGAATTTGCACGTTTAAATTTCGAAAATAATTCACTTTCAAGTGCTTTTTACCACTCTTTTACTAGAATACTACGTTGTAATCAATTATTTGAGGGAGGTATTGAGTACCCATTACTCGATAAGCTTTCTTGTAAGCCCACAAAATTAGGGGTTGATTCTATAAAATATTGGTTGGTTCCAAATAAAAAAAACCGTTATTACATTATAAAAAATTTTTCATATAAAGGGTAGTTTGTGTTAGACAAAATGACGCCAAATCAGAGATTAATAGTTGCAGTACTATTATCAGTAGTTTTTTTCGTAGCTTATACAGCAATTTTTCCACCAGTAGAGCCAGAGGTAGCCACAGAGGCACAAAATAGTAAAGTAGAACTCAAAGGTGATACAAATGCAATCACTAGTTCAAAGAGTGTAGATGTTGAAGAGGCTGCAGGACATGCTATATCTGCTCAAGATAAGATCGCAGCAAGTGCTTCAAGCAATATTTTAACAGTAACAAATAAAGATTTTATTTTAAAGATGGATACACTTGGTCGTATATCTTCTAAAGAGTTACTTCAAGAGAAATTTAGAGACCAAGATGATAATCATGCGCAGCTTATACCTGCCTTTGGTACAAAGCCGCTTTTCCTTCGATTTTTAGATGAGGATTTAAATAAAGAGGCTACTTCTGTAGCCTATAGTGCAAGCGTGAGTGAAATTAATTTAGTTGACCAAGCACAAAAAGTAGTACTGACGCAGAAACTATCAAACATGGTAGTAACAAAAGAGCTTACTTTTTATCCTGATGGACATTATGATGCAGTCGTTTCACTCTCTCAAGATAAAAGATACTTTATATACTTAGGACAGCGTCCAGAGATTACAGAGCAGATGATGACTGTATCAGGTGCAATGATTTATACTAATGATGAAATCGTTACAATAATTGAAGATGGCGAGTCTGAGGGTCGTAAATCATTTAGTGGCGTGGAGCTTATCTCTGCGTTTGATCAGTACGCTGCAAGTATTATGTATGGTTTCTCAAAAGATACAAATATCGTAGTTGAACGAGATCGTGATGATAATCCTGTTATCTATTTTGATGCGCTTCAGACTATGAAATTTCACGGGTATGTAGGGCAAAAAGAGTTTAAAGTACTTGAAAATATCAATCCAGTCTTAACAAATGCAATTGAATATGGATGGTTTACTTTCGCGTCTAAACCACTGTTTGCACTCTTGTCATGGTTACATGGAATTCTTGGTAACTGGGGTTGGGCAATTATTGCACTTACTTTCATAATTAGAATTGTTCTTTACCCTCTTACATATAAGGGTATGATGTCTATGGCGAAGATGAAAGAGCTTGCACCTAAGTTAAAAGAGATAAAAGAGAAGCATGGTAAAGATCCACAGCGTATGAACGCAGCAACCATGGATATGTACAAAAAACATGGTGCTAATCCATTAGGTGGTTGTCTCCCGATGCTTCTTCAGATTCCAGTATTTTTTGCAATTTATCGTGTTCTTTTAAATGCAGTTGAACTTCAGGGTGCGCCATGGGCACTATGGATAACTGACCTTTCAAGAATGGATCAGTACTATATTTTACCACTCTTAATGGGTGCTTCAATGTACTATCAGCAAAAGCTTACGCCAAACAATTTTACAGACCCAATGCAAGAGAAAGTATTTAAATATCTTCCAGTTATATTTACATTTTTCTTTATAACTTTTCCATCAGGTCTAGTACTCTATTGGTTCGTAAACAATCTTTTCTCAATTGGACAGCAGTATATTGTAAATATTCAATTTAAAAATGCTAAAGATGCAGAGGTTGCACTTGGTAAGCATGCGCACAAGATGGAACATAAAGAGATGGAAAAAGAAAAATTAGAAAAAAAACGTTCAAAAAACTCTAATGGAAAGAGTGATGATTAAGATTGAAGCCTTAACGCTAGAGCAAGCATATCAAGATGCTGCGACTACGCTTAAGTGCTCTGTAACAGAGTTGGCAATAGAGGTGGTACAACATCCTAAATCCGGCATACTTGGTCTGTTTAAAAAGAATGCAATTATAGTTGCAACTATTGATAAGAAAATGGTTGTAGCAAACACTAAGAAAAAACCTAAAAAGAAAAAACAAGAAAAACAAGAAGTTAAAGAAGAGATAAACGAAAAACCTTCACTGAAAGTCCTCAATGATACAATAATGCCTGAGTCTTTTGTGAGTGATCAAGATGATTATGAAGAAGATGACTTAGAGAGTGGACTGAGTTATACTGCTGATTATGATGATGAATTTGATGAGAAGAGTGATAATGAAACTTCCATGAAAATCAATGATTTAGCAAAAAAAATTGATACTGAAGTCAATGAACTTTTTAATTTGACATGTTTTGAAATTGATAAGATAGATGTGAGTGTTTATGACACAGAGACACTTCTTATCGAGTTTAAAGGCGAAGATGCTGCCTTACTTATTGGAAAAGAGGGTTATAGATACAAAGCTTTATCTTATATGATATTTAATTGGATTAATTCTAAGTATGATGTTCAACTGCGCTTAGAGATAGCAGAGTTTTTAAAAAACCAAGAAGAGTCAGTATCACGTTACCTTGTCAATGTTTGTGAAAATATTGAAAAAGATGGACGCGCTCAAACAAAAATTTTAGATGGTGTATTGGTACAAATAGCTCTTAAAAAGTTACGTGAGAAATACCCAGAAAAGTATGTAGTTATCCGTTCAACACGTGATGGCTTAAAATATATAATTGTAAATGATTATCACAACAATTAAAAATGACAAATGACAAATGATACGATAGCCGCCATTGCAACAGCTAATGGCATTGGCTCCATAGCTATTATTCGCCTGAGTGGTGATAAGGCTTTATCGATTGCAAAAACCCTTTGCAAAAAAGATGACCTCTCTGTAAGATATGCAACACTCACAAATATTTACGACTCTGCCAATGACTTAATAGATGAATCGATTGTTATCTATTTTAAAGGACCAAACTCTTTTACAGCTGAAGATGTAGTAGAGATTCAGTGTCATGGTGGTTTTATTGTTGCTCAAAGTATTTTAAAGGCTGCTTTAAATGCAGGTGCAAGGCTTGCTGATGCAGGTGAATTTTCTAAGCGTGCATTTTTTAATGGCCGTATAGATTTAAGTGAAGCAGAAGCGATAGCAAAGCTTATAGAGGCAAAAAGTGAAGATGCTGCAAAGATACTTGCCTCACAGATGAAAGGCTCTTTAAAAGGGTATATAGAAAATATTCGTGATGAGATTATTCATATTCTTGCATACTCTGAAGTAAGTATTGATTATGCAGAAGAAGATTTACCTCAAGATTTAGTAGCACAAATTAAAGCGAAACTTGAGGAACTGAAAAGATCACTTCACTCAACGCTTCTTGCAAGCAAAGCAAGAGAAGGTTTAATGCAAGGCTTTAAAGTAGCTATTGTCGGTAAACCAAATGTTGGGAAAAGTTCACTTTTAAATGCACTGCTAAACTATAATCGTGCAATTGTGAGTGATATAGCTGGAACTACAAGAGACACAATAGAAGAGCAGGTGAAAATTGGTACGCACTTAATCCGAATAGTTGATACAGCAGGTATTCGCGTAGCAAGTGATGAGATAGAGCGTATAGGAATAGAGCGAAGCCTAGAAGCGATAGAGCAGAGTGATATTGTTATTGCACTTTTTGATAGCTCTCGTGAAGTAGATAGTGAAGATGAACAAATTCTTTCGCTTATCAATGAACATGCCAATAATAAGCATGTTCGATTTGTAAAAAACAAGATAGATTTAGAACAGAAGTTTCAAAAGAGTGAGATTCACTTTGATTTAGAGATAAACTCTAAAGAGAGTGTAGATACATTGGTAGAGGTACTTAAAAACATTATGGATAGAACAAACTCATCAGATGAGATAATGTTGATATCTCAAAGACAGATATCCGCTGTAGAGAATACTTTAAGTAACATAGAGGAAGCTTTTTTTCCACTAGAAGACCAAGAGTTAGAAATATTCTCTTTTCATCTAAATGAGGCTGTAAAAGAGATGGCAAGTATAACGAGACCATTTGAGAATGATGAGATGCTTGACAAGATGTTTGGCTCTTTTTGTTTAGGAAAATAGTAGTTGAAATATATTGCAATTGATTTAGGTCTTAAACGCATAGGTCTTGCCTACTCAGCACATAAAGATTTAGTAACACCACTTCCTGCTATTATAAGGAAGAATCGTAATCAAGCCTCAGATGAAGTAAGAAAAGTTTTAAAAGAGTGGGAAGTGAACGCAGTAGTTATCGGAGTTCCTTTAGGTGGCAGTTCAGAGGATGAGATGAAACGTCGAATAGCACACTTTATGCATCTTGTAGATTTTGAGGGTGATGTTTTCTACCAAGATGAGGCTGGCAGTTCTAAAGAAGCAGAAGCTCTCATCAAAGGAGAGATAAAACAGATACGTGATGGTCGCATTGACTCTCTCTCAGCTATGATTATTTTACAGCGTTTTTTGTATAAGCAAAGAGAGAACTCGCAAAAATAAAAGTTTAGGTTATTTTGAATTGAAATGACAACAATATTTAATTCTTATGTTATTATTCTGTTTAAATATAACGTAATGGATTAGAATGAAACTCATCTCCCTCTTAACACTTTTTTACCTCTTTACATCAACTCTTTTTGCTGAAGTAGTTACAGACCCATACAAAAACATCAAATACATAGAGTTAAATAATGGACTAAAAGTCTATATGCTAAGCGATGCGAAGGCTGTTAACACACAAGTGAGCTTAGAAGTAAATGTAGGAGTAAGTGTTGAGACGAAAGAAAGTGCAGGTATAACACATCTCCTAGAGCATCTTATCTTTAGAGATCAAAGAGTACCTTACAATGACTATCTAGATTTTTTAGAAGAGGAAGGTGCGACCTATGTAAATGGGTATACACAAGAGCACTCTACCGAGTATTTAGCTACTATAAGTAGTGATAAGTCATACTTTCTGGTACAAACATTTGCACAAATGGTTTTTGACAAGAATGTTACAAGTGAAGATTTAGAGATAGAAAAAAGAGCTCTACAAGTAGAGGTAGGAGAAATTAAATGGCACCATAGAATAGGGTACTATATCTCAAGTTTTTTTAAACCACTATTGACATCCTTTCCAGACCGTCCTGATATCTTTGTTGAATCTTTTGAGCTAGAAAAAGATAGAGAAAGTATCAGTAGATATATAGCTAAAAAAAACAATGCTCAATTTACATTAGATGAAGTGATGCAACATTATAAAGAGTACTATTACCCTAAAAATATGACTTTGAAAATTGTTGGTAATTTTGATGAAGATAAAATGCAACAACTCATTGAAAAAGAGTATGGAAATATTCCAAATTTCGGTAATAAAGAGTCACAGGAACTAGCATATAATGCAAAACTAAAGGAGGAAAAATATAATTATTTTTCGACTGGTGACACTGATAGAAATATCGCTTATGTTGGTGTTAGATATTTATTAGACGATTATAAACAGTATCTTACTCTCAATTCTTATAGTGAATATTTGTCAAGTAAAATGCAGAAGCTTCTGCGAAATAAACTAGGGCAGACATATTCAGTCTCTCCTTATGAAAGCAGTAAAAGAAATGCTGGCTTATTTGGAGTGATTTTTGAATCTCTACATGCTGATTTTGATGAAAACCTTGTTTTAATCCAAAAACAACTCTCTGCCGATATAAATAAGATGGATAAAGATGTAATTGAAGAGGCTTTATCACAATCTAGACTTTATTATAGTTCACTAGAACATGATAGCGAGACTCTTATGGACTTACTCAACACGCAAGAGTATTTACATAAGTATCAGAATGTTTATGACAAAACACCCTATGAAATTTTTAATTCTATTACGCCAGAGTCTTTTCAAAAAGATATAAGTAAAAGTTTTGCAGATAAATACAGTTACCTGTATATTTATAGAGATTATTACCTCTTTCCTTTTGATATGTTAGTCCTTTCACTACTGATGATGGGAGTTATTATTACCTATTTTGTAAAAGCGTCAAGATTAAAATCGAGAAAACAGAGTGTGTTATACACGCATAGAGATGTTAGATTAACGCGAAGAATAACAACGCACTTTGTAAGTATAGTCGTCTTTTTATCTATTTTTACTCTCGTAGCCTATATTGATGAGTGGACTCAATATTACCTGTTTTCACTCCTGTTTGATAATGGAAACTATGCCTATACCCTCTCATCAGAAATGGGTTATATGCATGCAATATTAGATTTTATCTTCTTTTTTGCTATATTTATTTTGCTCTCATCTACTCTGTTTAAAAGATTTTTTACAAAAATAGAGCTTACAGATGAGTGTTTATATGTTGTGGGTTTATCGCTTCTAGCAATAAATAAAAATGAGATAGTAGAGATAAAAAAAGTTTCATGGTCAATCTCTAAATTTTTTAAAACTGCTGGTGTCTCGATACTCTTTTTTAAGCCATTGGTTATGGTTCAGTATGAGAGCGATAAAGTTATCTACCTACGTGCAAAAAAAGCACGAGAGTTAGCAGAAGATTTAAATAAGTGGCTAGAAAAGTAAATATTACCTTCCCATTATAAAGAGGTTATTACTAGGATGTGTAGCCTCAATAAACCTCTCTTTTAACTCTCTATCAAACGTCATCATATATATGTCACTATTTTTGAGCTTTAAGTCTATATATTTTTCTAGTAGAACATCGTCTGCTACATTTTTCCCATGGTCGCATTTCGTAAAGTTAAATGAGTTGAGTGTTTTTCCATAATCATAGAGATTAGCTTCCCATTCACTCCGTTTAAGATAGAGAGAATCAGGATTTGCTGCTAAAAAAATGTTTTTATCTTCTATATTAAATGGTTCTATTAAGTCGTTAAATATTGAAGAGATACTTGAAAAGTTTTCTATATCCCAAAACATATAGCTTTTATCTGTTTTACTTTTTTGTTTTTTGTTTGCAAGTTTGACACGTTTTGAGATGTTAAACTTACTATGGGCAGTATCGTTTGTGAGAAGTATTGAATTTTTTAACTTTTGTGCATCATCTGTTGTAAAGTTTAAAATTTTACCTAACTCTATATATAGGTCTAGGTTTTCTAACTCATCTACAGCTGAGCCTTTTTGATAGTTTTTGAGAGAACGAAGTTTATTTTTTGTAAAAACCAAACCTACACTCATCTTTTCATGATTGGCATAAGCCTGTTTTACTCTAAAAAATACATCTTTTGCATATCTGTTTTCGGGTAACTCAATACTCCCTCGAAATTTGTGTTCAATACTAACTTTTATCATAGTAGCTTAAAGAACTCTGCTGCTTCTTCTTCATCAGCATTGAGCTTATCTTTTGCGTAAAGAGGGTCTTCACTCATTAGTTTTTTTGCTTGTGCTTGGCAAAAATCAAATAAAACTTCTTTAGCAAGTTCATTGTCTTGTATAAAGCCAAGTCCACTAAATTGATAGGGCTCTTCTTGCTCTATACATAGAAGTGTACCCTCACATTTCTCTTCTAGGAGTTCGACTAAGGTTCTATAGTTTACATTAAACTCTGTTGCATTCCAGCCAATGTTTTCTAACTCTTTATTTGAAAACTCAGCAACACCATCGCCTGTCGTGTCATCATAAGAAGCTCTTGGCATATTAACACCAATGAGCTCTTGCCAGTTAGAAAAAGCCTTGATTAAAACTCTCTCATCATCCTCTACAACTTGATAGTTTGTACCAAGAATCTCTGTAAAAGCTGGTGCGGGTGCTGTTGAGAGCACACTCGCTTGTTGTGGAGTGTATTTACCTTGATAAATTAAAATATCAATATCCGAAAATGGTTCATATTTAATCTCTCCATTGATAGTTATGCCATAAACTTTGGATGAATTTACAGCTTGGATTAAATCAGATTTTTGAATTACTATTATCTCTTTAAAAAGGTTAAATTTTTTCATACGAATTCCTATAATTTTTACGTATTATACATAGTATGAGATTAAATTAGAAAATTCACTCATAATTATAAGCCTGCTCTAATAAAAGTTTTACCATTTATTGAGTATAATGCCACAAATTTTTAAGATAAAGATCTTAATATACTACTCAAGGAAATACAATGGCATTAAATGTTTATTATGACAAAGACACAAGTTTAGACCTAATCAAAAGCAAAAAAGTTGCAATGATTGGTTTTGGTTCTCAAGGACACGCACACGCAGAAAACTTAAGAGACAGTGGTGTTGAAGTATGTATTGGTCTTCGTAAAGGTGGTTCTTCTTGGGCTAAAGCTGAAGCTAAAAACTTTGAAGTTCTTACAATTGCTGAAGCTACTGCATGTTCTGATGTAGTTATGATTCTTCTTCCAGATGAGAATCAAGCTGAAATTTATGAGAATGAAATTGCTCCTAACTTAAAATCAGGTGCTACGATTGCTTTTGGTCACGGTTTTAACATCCACTACGGTAGAGTTAACCCAGCTAAAGATATCAATGTAACTATGATCGCTCCAAAAGCTCCAGGACATACTGTGCGTTCTGAGTTTGTTCGTGGTGGCGGTATTCCAGATTTAATCGCTGTTGGTCAAAACCCTTCAGGTACTACTAAAGAGTTAGCTCTTTCTTATGCATCTGCAATCGGTGGTGGTCGTACTGCAATTATCGAAACAACTTTCAAAGATGAAACTGAAACTGACCTATTCGGAGAGCAAGCTGTTCTTTGTGGTGGTGCTGCATCTTTAGTTCAAGCTGGATTCGAAACATTAACTGAAGCTGGTTATGCTCCTGAACTTGCATACTTTGAGTGTTTACATGAACTTAAGTTAATTGTTGACTTAATGTTTGAAGGTGGAATCGCTGATATGAGATACTCTATCTCTAACACTGCTGAGTATGGTGATTATGTTTCTGGTAAACGTGTTATCAATGCTGAGTCTAAACAAGCTATGAGAGATATCCTTACTGAGATTCAAGATGGTAGATTTGCAAAAGATTTCATCTTAGAAGGTCAAGCAGGTTATCCTCGTATGAATGCTGAACGTAACAACGATAAGACTAAGTTAATTACTGTAACTGGTAATAAACTTCGTGAAATGATGCCATGGATCGGCTCAAACAAAATCGTAAACCAAGATACAAACTAATACCCCACTTTCACTTTAGCGACAGGGGTATCGGCATTTAGTGCCAGAAATAACAACGCATTTTCTGCGTCGTTACACTCGTCACGCACACTAGTGCGCTTCCTTGTTACACTTCTTGAAACTACATCACTCTTTTTATTTTTTAAAATGCACTTTTTTATAATAACTTCTGAACTCTTATAAGTGTTGAGAGTAAAATAGATAGTTCTATCGTCAAAAAGTCAAATTCCATCCCTAAATACAATAAAATATCAATCAATAACATTAAAAAATATCAATAAATACATATTACATAAATATTAATCAAAATATGTTTCATTTTTACACAAATATAATTATTAAATAAATATTAATTATATTTATTATTTAAATAAAGTAAATTAAAATTAAAATTTGTGAAGTCTATAAAGGTAGACTATTGGAGAAGAAATGATATTTACAAATAACCACGAGCTCAAGGCTGATTTAGAATCAAAAGAAAAAGAGATTGAAAATTTAAATCAAAAAAATCAAGAGTTAGAAAAAGAAGTAAGATATGTAGAGAATAATAAAGTGATGAATGAACTTATAAAGTCACTAACACATGGATTGACAGAGGGTTGTGACAGAGATTTAAAACTTATTCAATCAGATTTGGAAAATAATCTTGAAGCATTAAAGGATGTTGATATAAGAAATCAAGAAAATAATGAGCATGTGGAGGGGTGTACAAAAGAGATAGAGGCCCTATCAGTGACAATGAGTAAATTATTAGAACATATTTCAAGTACTTATGAGCAGGTAAATACATTAAATACAAATGTTGATAGTATATCAGATGTAATAACATTAATTAAAGATATATCTGATCAAACTAATCTGTTAGCACTTAATGCAGCTATTGAAGCAGCGCGTGCAGGGGAGCATGGTAGAGGTTTTGCAGTAGTTGCTGATGAGGTGAGAAAACTTGCAGAAAGAACACAAAAAGCAACAAGTGAAGTGGAGATATCAGTCTCTTCTCTCAAGCAAAATACACAAGAGGTACATGAACATTCTCAGGCAATGGAAACACTATCTCAAAGTTCACATGGACAAATGGATATGTTTCAACAGAAGATGCAACAATTAAATGAAAATTCATCTGAAATATCAAAAGAGAACTTAGATGTAACAAATGCTATATTTATGGTTTTGAGTAAGTTAGATCATCTTTTATTTAAAGCTAATGGATATAAAACAGTCTTTAAAAGTGAAGTGACAGGTCATTTTGCCTCAGATTATGAGTGTAGATTGGGTAAATGGTATTTTGAAGGAAATGGTAAAGATAAATTTGGAAAATGTGCAAGTTATTCTAAGATGTCTGCCCCACACAAAGCTGTACATGATAATATTAAAAAAGCTGTTGATTGTGTGCAAAAAGGAACTTGTACAGAAGAAGCCAATAATGTTATGACTTATTTTGAATCAGCAGAAAAAGCTTCAATACAGGTTGTAGAAAATTTAAATGAGATGCTTCGTGAAGAAAAAGCTTTGAGATATTTAAATAATTAAAAAATTATAATAACTTCTGAACTCTTATGAGTGTTGAGAGTAAAATAGCGTGTTTATCTACATTTGAGCTTTTCATTTTAAGCTCGCTATTTAGAAGTAATTCGTGTAGTTTTGAGTAAGTGTTTGGTTTAAACTTGAGTGAAAGAGCTGATTTTTCATCAACAACAAATTTAGGGGCAGGGTAGCCTAAAATCTCTAGTGCATTAGGAGCTCCATTTACTCTGATAAAGATGTTAAACATATAGAGTTGTGTTAAGTATGATGTTATTGCAGTAAGTACTCTTATCTCATCCTCACCATGTTCGAGTATATTTTTTAAATCTTCAGTAAACTCTTTTTTAGCAAGTAATCTTTTGATAAAGTCATCAATATTGACCTCCGAGAGTCCATAAACAAGATTTGTAATATCTTTTGTAGTTATCTCCCTATCGTAGACTCTAAGTTTATCTATCTCATTTGAAGCAAGCGCAACATCTCCGTTATGAACACTCAGAAGATGAGAGATTGTATATTTGTCTATGTTTACTTTTTTTTCACGTGCAACTTGTGCAATGATATTTTGCGCTTCATAATCTTTAGGATGAAAAAACCTCACGCTCATCGTTTTACTTTTTGCAAAAGCTTTTTTGTTGTTATAGGTTTTATGGTCACTCCCATAATAGCCATAAACAAAAATATTGTCAGGATTTTTTTCACACTGTTCTATGAGAATATCTAGCTCTTTTTTAGGAACTTTTTTCTCACTTTTGATGATTAAAATATTTCTATCTCCAAAGAGTGAGCCTTGCGATAAGTGCGCTTTTGCTGAGTTAAATTCATACTCATCATGATAGTAGTTTAAAATATTTGCATCATCAATTGTTGTTAACATTTTTGTATACATATCTATGAGAAAACTACTCTCCCCAAAAAAGACAAAGTTATTTGATACTGAGTGATTCTGTATATGTTTGTCTAACTCGCTTTTATACATCTACATTCCCTGTAATAACAGCGTATATCTTAGCTCTTGGAATATCAACTTTATCTATTTTAACGATAACATCGTCAAAAAGAGTTATTTCACCTGTTGATGTTATATCTAATCTTGCTCCCATGATTTCATCATGGAGTTCTGCTTTTATCTCTGTATCTGTAGCGGTGATTCTCGCTTTAAACTCACGTCCAAGATTTAATTCTGCCCATCTTGCATATTTTCTTGCCATAAATTCTGTTTCAATTTTACTCGCTTCTCTCTCTTTTTCACTTATCGCCATACTGAGTGATTCTATGTTTCTTAATACATAAGAACCCTCCTCTGTATCCCCTCTATTAATCGCTTTTAAAAGACGATGCACAATAAGGTCAGAGTATCTACGAATAGGCGAAGTAAAGTGTGTGTAAGCTTCAAAGCCTAAACCAAAGTGTCCAGAGTTGAGTGGTGCATATCTAGCTTGCATTTGTGACTGGATAATAAGTGTATCAACTTCTGCTTCTAAATTCATATCTTTCGCTTGTTTTTGGATATTTGTAATAGTCTCTTTTGTTGTCCCTTTTATCTCTATAGACATTCCAATTCCAGCTAATTCTTGGTAAAGTGTTTGCAACTTACCTTGGCTTGGCGATTCATGTATTCTAAAGATACCTCGTTCAAACTGAGCGGCAGCTTCTTTATTTGCTAAAAGCATACAGTCTTCTATCAAAGCGTGAGATGGTGTTTCCTCAGCTTCTGTCGTGCTAACTAGATTAGAACCCTCATCTATCTTCATCTCAATTTCAGTTGAGCGAAAATCGTACCCTATTTTTAAGCGTTTCTCTTTTAATGCATCTGTAACAACTCTAAGCTTAGTTAAATCAGCAAATATTTTTTCTTCTTGGGCATTTTTTGCTTGTAATTTTCCTTCAAAAAATGCATCAATCTCTTCATAATTAAATCTTCTTTGAGAGTGGATAATGGCTTCATAAACAGTAGAATTTATTACTTCTAAAGAGTCAAGGTTTAATTTCATCTCAAATACATAAGCGAGTCTATCTACATGGGGTTGGAGTGAACAGAGCGTCTCGCTAAGTTGTCGAGGTAGCATTGGAATAGAGCGGTGAGGCAGGTAGATAGAAAAACTTCTATATATTGCTTCATTATCTAGTGCACCAAAGGGTTTTACATACTCACTCACATCAGCTATAGCAACATAGAGAGTTGTATTTTCACTATCCCAGTAGATAGCATCATCATAATCTTTTGCTGTCACAGGGTCTATGGTAGAGAATGCCAACTCTCTGAGGTCTTTGCGTTTAGGGTGTTTTTTAGCATCAACAGGTTTAAAAGATTGAGCAATTTCCAATACTTCTGGCTCAAATGCATCATGTTTGTTAAATTGTGCAAGAACAATGAGCTCATCGACTTTAGGGTCTTTAATATTTCCAAGTCTCTCAAGTACTGCATTTTGTTGATTATCTATTTTAAAAACATCACCAACTTCATAAGAGTTTAGTTCATCTAAAGTAAGTTCAGCACCAACTGGGTACTCTGTTTTTAAATCAACCAAAGATTTATGAGAATCTTTTTCTATTATGTAAGCGATACTAAAACTCTGTTCGCGACCAACAATTTCAGCTATTTTTGCACTAGGAGTTCCTCGTTTGCCTAAAAGTCTCTGCGCGATTATCAAGTCGCCTTCTTTGGCTTCTCTTAAATCACCTTCACCAATAAAAAGGTCACGAACATTTTCACCAATTACATTAAGATAAGCAGTTGCTTTTTGAACAACACCTAAAGTACCTGCACGATATTTTGAATTAAACTTGTAAATATTCTCTTTTTTCGTAAGGTATTTTTTTGTGAGCCATAGATTAACATGAGGAAGTTCTTCGGGTGTTATGTCTTGCTCACTCAAACCATGAGTGAGCCTAATAAGTAGAGATTTCAAATGAGTTTTATCTTGCGTTTTCTATAGCTGTATCAAAGCTTTCCATATCAAGTTCATACTTTTCAATAAGCTCTTTTGCCTTTGCAACACTTGCATCTGTTACTGCACCGTTAATAGGAACTGCAACACGTACTACATGTAAGATACTTGCAGCACGTTTATCTTCTTCTTCCGCTTCTTCAGGGTTTTGACAGTTTCTAATAACATCCACAAGCCCCTCTTCAAATTTCCATTGAGCAAAGATTGTAGCACTGACTTCAGGAGTATCCGCACCAACAATTTTTCTTTCAGCAGCTTCGACATCTTGTAACGAGGCTAAAGCATCACGAAATACTTCTTGTTTGTTATCAGCTATAATTTGTTGAGAAATAAGTACTTTACCAATCTCAACAAGAAAGGCTGCTGGAGACAAGATTCCAAGCAGTTTGTTCTCTTTTCTAAGACACCATGCCGTCATTAGACCGTGTTGCTTTTTTGATAGAGCTGAAAACATGTCATTAGAGATGCCATAAGGAGAAAGGTCTAGTGAAAAACTCTTTTTTACAATAGATGCAAGTGCAAAGCCACGAACTGTACCCATTCCAAAAAGACCAACTGCTTGGCTTATTGCATTTATTTCGCGTGAAAAACCATAAAGTGGAGAGTTTGCAGCTTTTAAAATATCAGCAGTTAGTAGTGGGTCTTTTTCTAAAATTTTAACCATGTCGTTAAAACTACTATCTGGATTTTGGTACACTGCTTCTATCTGCATTGCAGATTCTGGAAGAGGTGGAAGTTGTTTGATTTTTTTCAGTATTTCTTCTGTCATAGTTATCTCTCTTATTGTAAGTTATTACTTTCTCCTACAATTATAGTGATAAGAGATAAATTAATACTGAATATTTACAAAAAAGTGTTATTATTTTTATAAATATACATATAATTAAAATAAATAGGGGAAAGTAGAAATGCAAAGAGATGCGATGTTAACACAGTTAGGATATGTGCCAAATGAAGCTCTATTAAATCAATTGGAGAGAATCGAAGAGAATACAATAGGGTATGAAAAAATACGTAAACATATCATGGATTTACACGATCATTTAAAAGTGGATGGCTCATTTGTAGCACTGTCAAATTCGGAAAACTATTTTAAGATAAAAATAGAAGCTAGAAATTCAGCGCTTACGCAAGAAGCACATGAAAAAGTAAAGCGTTTTAGTGAAAAATTTAAGGTTAACGTGAATAAGTTAGATAATAAAGAGACATATTACATTCTGGGTTTTAACCATTAAGCAAGTGGTATATGAATAAGGAGCCTATGAGCGTTGAAGGGTATGACCTTTTAGTAGAAGAGTTTAAATTTTTACTTGAAGTTGAAAAACCAAAAGTTGCACAAGAGAAACTTGTTGCAGCTGCGCAAGGTGATAGAAGTGAAAACGCTGATTATCACGCTGCTAAAGAGAAGTTGCGTTTTATAGATAAGAGGCTCTTTTATCTCAACTCCATGATTCAAAAAGCACATATTATTGATCCATCTTTACACAATCATAACAAAGTGAGTTTTGGAAGTAGTGTCAAGGTTGTTGACCTTGATACAGATGAAGAGGAGAACTACACGCTATGTGGTGTTTTAGAGAGTGAGCCAGAAAACGGTTTAATATCTATACACTCACCTATAGCAAAAGCTCTCATCGGTAAAGAAGTAGATGATGAGTTCAAAGTTAAACTTCCAAAAGTAGTCAAAGAGTATGAAATAGTAGCCATTGAGTATAAAAATATTTTTTCTTTAAAAAAATATATCAGAAGAGAGAAAGATTTTATGTTTCATTAGGGATAAATTGTGTAAAATATCATTTATTGTAACATTTGAACTCACTATTAAATCACTTATATCTGTTACAATTACATAATTTAAATAGTTACCTAGGCTAAAGAGTGCTAGTCTCCCATATATTATAATAAAAAGGATATTTACTATGATAAATAATAAAAAATATTTAGGTTTGTCAGTTGTCTTAATTGCATCAACACTATTACTTTTAGGATGCGGGGGTGGTGGTTCTAGCGCTCAGGCTAAACTTCTACTCTCAATAGAGTCAGTTGTGTATGATGATAATAATACAGTAACAGTAGATGATGATAGTTTGTCAATATATTTTAATAGAACATTTAACATTAATGCCACAAAAGAGGAAATAAGTAATAATTTCGATATTGATGGAACAGGTTCTCTAGGTGACTCGGTGAGTGTTGAGTATAGTGATACTTCTTTTTCTAAATTAAGAGTTATGCTTGATGCTAACTCAACAAAATTTGCAGCAGGTGAAACAAAAATTTCGTTTGCTAATGCTAATCGTTGGGAAGATTCCTATAGGGTAGATAAAACTCCAGTTACCATAACTCCTTCTTTAAAGGTTATGGCAATAGGTCAAGGAGTATATAGTGAGGTAAATGGAACTGTTAAAGATGATGGGACAGGCCTTGTGTGGCAAAAAGAAGATGATGGAAATCAAAGAAACTGGAGTGATGCTAAAGCGTATTGTGAAGCGTTAACACTTAATGGGTTAAATTGGGAATTACCAACAATAGATGCGTTAATGACTTTAACAGACAAGAGTGTTAATAACCCTGCAATTGATCCAATATTTACAAATACAAAAAATTCTCACTACTGGACACAAAGTGAATATCTCGGTAGCCCTGCTGATGATGCATGGACAATAGATTTTGCTAATGCAAATACAAGTGACCCTGATAAAACTACTACATATTATGCACGTTGTGTCTCTTCTGCTGAAATAACGACTAGTTCTTCGTATATAAGAGATAATATAAATGAAGTTGTCCTAGACACATCTACTAATCTCATGTGGGATGACACTGCAAATACTATTGGAAGTGAAAATAATCAAACATTCGATGATGCGATTACACTCTGTGAAAATTCAGAGTTAGCTGGTCATGCTGATTGGAGAGTACCAAATATAAATGAGCTAGATACTATAACAGATAAAAGTACTTATGGACCTGCCATGAGTTCAGAGTTTGAATACAGATCATCATCTGTTTTTTGGTCTAAAACAGAAGAAAATAGTGACAATAGTAAAGCGTGGTACACTTATTTCTGGTGTGGCTGTAATGACTTTAAAGATAAAGGGTTGAAAAGTCAAGTTCGCTGTGTCCGTTCAGCCGATTAAATAAGTTTTCTTATGCTTTTGCATAGGAAAGTATTTTATTAAAACTACTTTTACTATCCTTTAGATATAATCCCTTTTTAAAAACCAAAAATTAAATTTTTAGGATTCCCAGTGAGCCAACAACTAGAAAATATTGATGAGCAATTAACGAACCACAAGCTTTCTCAAGAAGATTATAAGCATATAAAAGAGATTTTAAATCGTGAACCAAACTTAGTTGAGTTAGGTGTTTTTTCAGCTATGTGGAGTGAACACTGTTCTTACAAATCATCAAAAGTACACCTGAAAGGTTTTCCAACTAAAGCACCATGGGTTATCCAAGGTCCAGGTGAAAATGCTGGTGTGATTGACATTGGTGATGGTTATGCTGCTGTATTTAAAATGGAATCACACAACCACCCAAGTTTTATTGAGCCTTATCAAGGTGCTGCAACTGGTGTTGGTGGAATTATGCGTGATGTATTTACTATGGGTGCTCGTCCTGTAGCTTCACTTAATGCGCTTAGATTTGGTAACATCTTAAATGATGACAAAACTTCTGCTCACCAGCGTTACCTAGTACGTGGTGTAACTGAAGGTATCGGTGGTTATGGTAACTGTATGGGTGTACCAACTATTGGTGGTGAAGTTTCTTTTGATGAATGTTACAATGGAAATATCTTAGTTAATGCTTTTAACCTTGGAATCGCAAAGTCAGATGAGATTTTTCTAGGTCGTGCTGAAGGTATCGGTAACCCTGTAATGTATGTTGGTGCAAAAACAGGTCGTGACGGTCTTGGTGGGGCTGTAATGAGTTCTGACTCATTTACTGAAGAATCAAAATCTCTTCGTCCTACTGTTCAAGTTGGTGATCCATTTACTGAAAAACTTCTTCTTGAAGCTTGTATGGAGCTTTTCAAAACTGATCATGTTGTTGGTATCCAAGATATGGGTGCAGCTGGTCTTACATCTTCATCTTTTGAGATGGCTGGACGTACTGGTTCAGGTATGATTATGCACCTTGACAAAGTTCCGGCTCGTGAAGAGGGGATGGTTCCTTATGACTTTATGCTTAGTGAATCTCAAGAGCGTATGCTTCTTTGTGCTAAAAAAGGTTCAGAACAGGCTATTATTGATATCTTTGAGAAATGGGACTTAGATGCGGCTGTTATCGGTGAGGTAACTGCAACTGGAAATATGGAACTTTTCTGGCACGGTGAGAAATGTGCTGAGGTTCCAGTTGATCCAGTTTCAGAAGAAGCACCAGAACTTAACCGTCCAATGAGTAAACCAGCTTATTTAGATGAAATTAAATCTGTAACTATTAATGACTTTGACAAAGTTTCAAATCAAGATGCGTTTGAGACACTTACAAAATCTATGGAAGTTGTAGATAAATCATGGATATATACTCAGTACGATTCAATGGTACAAACTAATACAATTAAAAATGGTGGTATGCTAGACGCTTCTGTAATCCGTGTAAAAGAGAATGGTAAAGCTCTTGCAATGAGTGCAGATTGTAATGTTCGTTACTGTTACATCAATCCTAAGGGTGGTGGGGCAGCTGCTACAATCGAAGCAGGTCGTAATGTTGCAATGAGTGGTGCTAGACCACTTGCAATTACAGATTGTCTTAACTTTGGTAATCCTGAGAATCCAGAAGTTATGTGGCAGTTTGGTCAAGCTTGTGAGGGTATTAAGGAAGCTTGTGCTGAACTTACTACTCCAGTTATTGGTGGTAACGTTTCACTTTACAACGAGACTAACGGTGTGTCAGTTTTCCCAACTCCATCGATTGCAACTGTTGGTGTAAATGATGACCAAAACAATGTTTTAATGTCAAGCTTTCAAGGTGAGGGTAATGCACTTTACTTAGTAGGTGAAAGCAAGTCTGAGTTTGGTGGATCACTTTATATGAAAGAGATCTGTCACACAGTTGCAGGAACTATACCTGAGATTAACTACAAAAATGAGCTTGCTCTTTGGGACTTAGTTATTGAAGGTAATAAAAAACACTTACTAGAGTGTGCTAAAGATGCAAGTTCTGGTGGTGTTGCTATCGCACTTGCTAAGATGTGTGCAACTTCAGGTATGGGTTGTGATGTTGAGATGAGTGTTGAAGATGAGCGTGATATATTCGCTGAGTCTATGGCTAGAGCTATCATCGAAGTTAAACCTGAAAATCAAGAAGCTTTTGAAGCTATGCTTGATGAAGGTATGGCATGTGAAAAAATCGGAACTGTTGGTGGAGATTCTATCAAAGTTAACAATGTAACTATGAGCATGACAGAGTTACAAGATAACTACTTCAATACATTCAAAAGAGTTGTTGAAAGAGATATCTAGTCTTCAAACTTTTCTTCAAAAATATGCAGATATGATTTCTTAAAAATCATATCTTTGCAAACCCCTAAGAAAACTTACATAATAAAAAAAGTACAATAGTGCCATATTGTTAAATAATAATAATATTTTGTTTAAATAGGATATACATTATGAACCGCACAGACCTTACATTGGTTGAACAGATGAAAATAAGTGATGTTGAGATTGAACGTCGTAAAGATTTATTGAATTTAACTGCAGAAGATATAAAAGCACTAACTTGCAGTAAAACTTTTATAGAAGAAAATATAGATTCTATTGTTAAAGCTTTTTACGTGCAACAGACTCAGATAGATGAGATAACTTTATTGATAGGGGATGCAGATACTCTAAGGCGTTTACAAGCTGCACTTAGGAAATATATAGTTGATATGTTTTCAGGATATTATGATAATGAATACGTAAATAATCGTTTACGTATTGGACTTGTTCATAAAAGGATAGGTGTTGAGCCAAAGCTTTACTTATCGGCCGTAAGAACATTAAAAAAGATTTTAAATGATATATTGATTGAATCTATTAAAGATGAAGCTTTGCTTTATGATACTAAAAATGCCTTGGATAAACTTATGTATTTTGACATTACACTTGTATTTGATACCTATATAGGTTCTTTAGTTGGAGAGATAGAAACAGCAAAGCATAGAACTGAAGTTTATGCAAAAAGTCTTGAAGATAAAGTAGCCGAAAGGACTAAACAGTTAGAAGAGTTATTTAGAGTTGATCCTTTGACAGATATATATAATCAAAGAGCGATGTATGAATATCTAAGACATGAAATTGCCACTGCAAAAAGAAGTGAAACAAAAGTATCAATGGTTTATTTTGATGTAGATAAGTTTAAGCAGATAAATGATGTTGAAGGACATATAAAAGGTGATGAAGTTTTAAAGAGCATAGGTCAAATGTTGAAAGATGTAGGCAGAGAAGTTGATACACCATGTCGTTACGGAGGTGATGAGTTTACAATTATATTACCTAGTTGTGATGTTAAAGGTGCTAAAAATATTTGTAAAAAAATAATTAAATTATTTTCTGAAAAATATTCTAAATACTCTTTGAGTTTTGGAATATCAGAAACAGGTACGGATGTATATGTTGATAGTGAGACATTGATTAAGATGGCTGATGAAAAAATGTATTTATCTAAACAAGAAAAAGGTTTTAAAATAACTTATTAGTTTGTATATTAGTACTTGTATTCATACTTTTTGTTCGCAAAAAGTAAGCAAAAACTATTGCAACGGCTTCGAGCCTGACTTTGTCAGGTTCCCAAGCAATTTATTTTAAATTACTTGGCTCTGCAGATGTTGCAATCTCCTAACAAATTTTGTCGTCCGTTTGTGTCACCTTGGATTTTAGTCTTTTTGACCGAACGTAGTCGTTAAGAAAATCAAACTGTTTGAGGAGTGTAACGACGAGTTTTTGATTTTTAGACGAAGTGACCGAAAAAAGGCGTAAAGAAATCCATTTCGTGACACGATTTTTTCGTTACTTTTTTCTAAAAAAAGTGACATATAAAATATTACTTTGTATAGTTTTTATAACAGAACCTCTTTTTTCTAATTTCTCTCATACTTTTTGCGTCGCCAAAAAGTAAGCAAAAAGCTCTTGCAACGGCTTCGAGCCTGACTTCGTCAGGTTCCCAATAAACAAAAAATCCATTCCTAAAAACATAAAACTCGGCTAAGCCTCAAACAGTTATGTTTTTTTAACGTCATTTCTTTTCTATTTCTTGGCTCTGTAGGTGTTGCGACTTCATAAGAAGTTTTGCCGTCCGTTTGTGTCACTCTTAATTTTCTATCAGTACGTAATACTTACGGTTTCATCATACAAGAAAGTAGTTCAGAGTCTAGCTCTTTAACTTGAGAGGTCACTTCCTCTATACTCTTAAATTCAAAACCACTTTTTGTATAACAGGTTACACTTTCATTTTTGTTGCTCATTAAGCCATCAATCGCATGATTTACAAACTTATAAGCCATTAGTCTATCATATATAGTTGGATTGCCACCTCTTTGTATATGCCCTAAAACTGATACACGAGACTCCATCCCAATTTTGTCCTCAAACCACTCTGCAATCTCTTGAGAGTCCTGTTCTATTCCTTCAGATACAATGGCAATAAAGTATCTGCGACCATTTCGTATCTGCTCTTTAAATCCCTCTTCGTAATCTTTGAGATTATAAGGAATCTCTGGAATTAAACATAACTCAGAACCAGATGTGAGATGTGAAATTAGGGCTAAATAACCACAGTCTCTTCCCATAGTCTCAATCACAAAAGCACGCTTAAAAGATGAGGCTGTATCACGAATAGCATCTATGGAAGTTTTTATAATGTTGAGTGCTGTATCTACGCCAAGACAATAGTCTGTTCCATTTATATCATTATCTATTGTTGATGGAATTCCACAAAATTTTACACCGTGCTCTTTGTAGAAAACATCTAATCCTCGAAATGAACCATCCCCACCCAAAACTACAAGCATATCTATTTTGTGTTTATCTAGATTTTGTTTGGCTATTGCTCTAAACTCTTTTTGCATAAACCTAGAACTTCTCGCAGAGCCAATTTTCGTTCCACCACGAGTTATGATTCCTGCAACATCACAATAACTTGCTTCTTTGATATTATCATCAATAAGACCTTCAAATCCATCATATATAAAATAGGGAGTTAAGTTTTTTTGACGTGAGTACTCAACAAAGTGTTTAAGGGCAGGATTCATACCGGATACATCTCCACCTGAACATAAAATAGCTATGTTTTTCATATAAATTTCCAAAATTTAGTTTTTATAGTTTACCATCATCTAAACTCAATTTAGATAAAATCCCGTAATTTATTTTCAAGAGGAAATGTTTTGGCAAAAAGAGCATTAGTAAGCGTTAGCGATAAAGCAGGCGTAGTAGAGTTTTGTAACTCTTTAGTAAAAAATGGTTATGAGATAATCTCGACTGGCGGAACTTATAAAAAGTTAGTAGAAGCTGGTATTAAAGCTATTGAGATTGATGAGGTTACAAAGTTTCCTGAATGTTTTGAGGGTCGTGTAAAAACTCTTAATCCTTATGTACATGGTGGAATCTTACACCGTCGTGACAAGCAGTCGCATCTTGACCAAGCTGCGGAGTTAGGTGTAGAGTCTATTGACCTTGTTTGTGTAAACCTTTACCCGTTTAAAGAGACTATCGAGCGTACTGATGACTTTGATGATATTATTGAAAATATTGATATCGGTGGACCTGCAATGGTTCGTTCAGCTGCAAAAAACTTTGATTCTGTAATTATTGTTACAAATGTAACTGACTATGATGAAGTGATTGACGCAATCGAGAATGAAAAAAATACAAAAGAGTTCCGTCGTGGATATATGATAAAAGCTTACGAGCATACAGCTGCGTATGATTCTATGATAGCTAACTATATGAACGAGCGTTTCAATGAAGGTTTCGGTGAGAAGCAATTTGTAGTTGGAAATAAAGTTATGGATACTCGTTATGGTGAAAACCCTCATCAAAAAGGTGCTTTATATGAGTTTGATAAGCACTACTCAGATAACTTTACAACACTTAAAGGTGAAGCAAGTTTTAATAACTTAAACGACCTTAGCGGAGCTGTTAAAATTTCATCTGCATTTGGTGCTGAGAATGCAGTATGTATAACTAAGCATGGTAATCCATGTGGATTTGCAATCAAAGACACACTTTTAGAAGCTTACGAAGAGGCACTTAAGTGCGATCCTGTTTCTGCATTTGGTGGTGTTGTTTCTGTAAACGGTACAGTTGATAAAGCACTTGCTGAGAAAATGAATGAGATTTTCTTAGAAGTTGTAATCGCTGGTCGTATTACAGAAGAAGCTCAAGAGGTATTTGCTTCTAAGAAGCGTATCAAGTTATTTGAGATGGGAAGTGATAGACTTGTTCTTGCAAATGACAAAAAAGATTTTAAACATATTGATGGTGGTTTTGTATACCAAGATGCTGATAAAGTTGGTGAAGACGAAGTTAAAAATGCTAAGTTAGTATCTGAAAAAGCTGCTGAATCTCAAGATATGAAAGATTTAGAGATTGCATATAAAGTTGCTTCTCTTACAAAGTCTAACTGTGTTGTTTATGTTAAAAACTCTGCAATGGTAGCAGTAGGTATGGGTATGACTTCAAGAGTTGATGCAAGCCAATGTGCACTTAAAAAAGCAAAAGAGATGGGTCTTGATGTAACTGGTGCAGCTCTTGCATCTGAAGCATTCTTCCCTTTCCGTGATTCAATAGATGCAGCAGCAGAAGCTGGTGTAAAAAATGTAATCGAGCCTGGTGGTTCAATTCGTGATGAGGAAATTATAGAGGCTGCAAACGAATTCGGCATGAGTCTATACTTTTCTGAGATAAGACACTTCTTACACTAGAAACTCTCATACTTTTTTTCTTCGCAAAAAAAGTATGCAAAAAAGCTCTTCTAACAGTTTCGAGCCCAGCTTTGCTGGGTAAACTCACTTCGTTCAGACAATTGAGTTTTCTTTTAGGAGCGGACAACTTGATTGACATCCACTCAACTCTTATGATATAATCTTACTAATTAATAAATCATTATAAATAAACAAATTTCAGGGAAAAATGAATGGCAAAATCGTTATATAAAACTTTAGAGATAAATGAAGGTGCTAGTGAAGCAGAGATAAAGAAAGCGTATAGAAAGTTAGCACGCCAGTACCATCCAGATGTAAATAAAGATGCAGATGCAGAAGAGAAGTTTAAAGAGATTAACTCAGCGTATGAAATTCTGAGTGACAAAGAAAAAAAACAGCAGTATGATATGCATGGTGATAATATGTTTGGTGGTCAAAATTTTCATGACTTTTCACGTTCACACGGTGGTGGTGGAAGTGCAGATCTAGATGATATTCTAAGACAGATGTTCTCCGGTGGAGGAGGTTTTGGTGGTGGTGGAAACCCATTTGGCGGTGGAGGCAACCCGTTTGGTGGCGGAGGTGGCTTTCAGCAAGAGCCAAACTTAGATATTGACACGAGTGTTACTATCCCTTTTAGTGTCTCTATCCTTGGAGGCTCACACTCTGTTTCAGTCAATGGAGAGAGATTTGACATAAAAATTCCTGCTGGTGTTAAGAGTGGTGAGAAGATGCGTGTGAAAGGAAAAGGGCATGCTCAAGGTGGTCGTGCAGGTGACCTTTTCTTGAAAATCACAGTTGCTTCAAACCCTGAATATGAGCGTGAAGATGATGATCTTGTTAAAAATTTTGATGTTCCTTTAGTTGCAGCGCTTTTTGGCGAAAAAATTTCAATACAGACTCTAGAAAAAGAGATAAAATTAAAAGTACCTCAAAATACTAAAAATGGACAGCGTTTTCGTGTAAAAGAGATGGGTGCTATGAATAGAAAAACTAAAGTTCGTGGAAATCTCTACTTAAAAGCAAATATAGTGTTACCTAACGTTGATACATTAGATGAGGATTTAGTTGAGCTGATGAAAGAAAAACTTCCATCAAACTAAGCGTTAGCGTAGGTGGCGGAATCGTGAGGGTATACTTCCGACATCGTAATAAATAGATGAAAGGTTTCCTTTCATTTTATGAAGTAAAATTAAAGGAGTAAGAAATGATTCACCAATATGATGAGCCAGTATATCTTATAAGTATTGTTTCTAAGATTTTAGATATTCATCCACAAACACTTCGTCAATATGAGAGAGAAAACCTTATATGCCCTTCACGTTCAGGAGGACGTATTAGACTCTACTCGCAAAGAGATATAGATAGAATAAAACTTATACTCAGACTGACTCGTGAACTTGGTGTAAACTTAGCAGGTGTGGATATTATACTGCGTTTAAAAGAGAATGTAGATGAGATGGAAAATGAGATTGCAGGACTCAGACATGAGGTCGCAAAAGCAAAAAACTCTCACTCTGTCGCACCAGATAAGGCATTAGTGACAAAAAAATCTATCTACGAGATGATAATCTTCGAAGATTAAATGACTTTTATGTTCAAGTAGTGACATAGGAATAAAAACTAAATAAATGATTTAAAATAGTTACTTAAAGTTACAAATTCTCTCACTTTTGAAAATGCTATGTATAAATAATAATGAAATATAATAAATTTTGTTATCGTTATTCATCAAAATTAAGGGAAAAATAATGAAGAGTATAATCAAATCAATTGTATTTTTGTTTTTAGTTGTTTTTATGAGTGGATGTAAAGATATAGTTACTATTGAGGGAAACAGTGAGTTATACACTGGAAATATATACAGTTATAAATCTGTAATAACTACAGATAAAGTAGATTCACTAGATAGCTATAGGTGGTCTGTAACACCTAAAGAGCATGTAGAGTTAACAAATGCAGATAAAGCAAAAGTAGAGATTAAGGTACTTAAAGAGGGAAGTTATACAATTCACTTAATCGCTAAGAAAAAGAAAAAAGCGTTTACAGCATTGTTAAAAATAAATGTAGTTGAGCAAACTATTATAGATGGATTTTTACTCCCACCTGAACCAGATGAAACACTTAACAACTCAACACTTCTTGGAATAGACTCTAATGATAATGGAGTTAGAGATGATGTTGAGAGATGGATACTGCTAGATATGGAGATACGTTATGGAAACTCTAAAGCAGAACGTGCTATAGCATTGGAAAATGCAAAAGCATATCAGATGACTTTAAAAGACCCGACGAATAAGGATGATAAGGTAGGAGAAGCGATGAGTGATGCTGGTGATTGCGAAGCCTATTATATATATGTAAAAAATGAAGATCAAAAAAGCTACGCTGGAGAACAACATAGAAACATGAGTGATAGAATGTTCAATACGAAAGAGCGATTAAAAACTTATTGGGCATATGATGGAACTTTAGGCGGAAGAGTATTTACAAAGACACCAAACCGTCTTTACCATACTAAATGTAGTACAGAAACTTATAACATAATAGAAGGAAAATAATATGAAATATATATTTATCCTGTTTTTAATAGTTTTAAGCTTACATGCAAATACCGAGCCTTGTAAAACAGATGTGTACTTTGGAAATGGTGTTTGGAATGATAAAAGAGATGCAAAAATATCTATGAATGATATGTTTCAATTTTTAAAAGAAGAAAATCCAAACTATTTCTCAGTAGCAGATGAAAATGTCATTTATTCCATAAAATATATGCATAATAAACCTTATGGATATATAGAAGACCTTATTGAGACATATTGGCAGTTATATGCTAGTGGACAAGTAAGTGAAGGGTATTTTACCTTTGTAACAAGAGTGCTTAATATTCTTGATTTTAACTTTGATTTTCAAAATAAAATAAAAGATATTGTCAATAACTATCATTTAAATCTTACCGAAATGTATGATAAATATAGAGAAGAGAGTTTTGATTTAAAACATAATGTACTTTTAGTCGCACACTCTCAAGGAAATTTGTTTGGAAATCAATTATACAACACGCTATCACAAGAAGAGAAAAAAAAGTTTACAATGGTATCTGTTGGAACTCCAGCAAGTCATGTTTTAGGTAATTCTTCTTCGTCTAGTGCTCCATATACTACTTTAAATAGCGACTATTTGATAAAATCAGTTTCAGGTTCCCTACCGAGTAATGTAGATGGATTTGGACATACCTTTGTTGATAGTTATTTAAATTCTGGAAATGTTGCGTCAAGAGCCAATATAATGCAAGATATTAATAATGCAGTAAATCTTTTAGATCAGAATAGTTGT